>Ga0208643_1001783_pt1 | contig 11321 bp, 6 predicted proteins | sample VirMetDEL_Nov_12_FD_184516 | JGI IMG/M metagenome (GOLD analysis project Ga0208643, IMG submission 184516) | Aqueous microbial communities from the Delaware River and Bay under freshwater to marine salinity gradient to study organic matter... | ecosystem: Environmental > Aquatic > Marine >... | reverse complement strand
GTTATATCTGGTTGGCCCTAAATAAGGACCTACTTTAACATCACTGTTAGTATTAGGAACTCCTAAAATTAAACTAGAAGTTGCTACATTATCTCCAAAGCTACTTGATAAAAAATTTGAATAATATAAATGTTTTGTAGAATCATAAATAGATTTTTTATATCTAGTGGTATTATCTCCTGTGGTTTCTTCATTAGCAGGGATAAAATTTAAATTTGTATTATTTTTTCCATAATACCTATCAATCCCAGAGCCCGTCATATCAGCAGCTCCTACTAAATTAAATTGTTTATTAGATGTAAAAGGAGTAACTATAGCATCTCCTGGTGTAAGTTGTTTGTAGGCACTCATTCATTCCTTCTTAAAAGTCTAATTTAATTCTTATTGCTAATTCTTTAGTAAAATCTTTTGGAATAGGTCTAGATAATTTAGCTACAGCTAATAATTCATTGTTAGGATTATATAAACCTACAGTAGTAGCATATGTTCTAGGATTAAAATTAAATCCTTCATTTAAATAAAGTATTTCTCCTGTAGAGGATGAAATGAATGATGGATTTTCTGAATAATTCATTTCACCATTAGGTACTTTAATAAAAGCGTAATTAGAAGAAATAGTTTCTTCTGAGTTTAATGCAAAACTAGCAGCACCTGATATATGGTTAAAAAATTTCCTATTATTAACCCCAGTGTTTCCATTAGAAGCTGTTATTGTATTTAAACCTATACCCCCACTAGCAGCTGGCATATCTAAGGCAGATGCATTTAAAATAATAGTCCCAATATCTGGTAGGAATAAACCATAAGAACCTGAGGCCGCTGTATACCCATTACCTGCATATGCATTTCCGTTTGATCCAGAAACAATCTGAAAAACCCTACCGGCATCATTAAAACTTACGCTAGCAATGTCTTTACTATCATCTGTTAATTCTAAAGTTCTGCCTGAACCTGAGAGTTGTAGGTTAAAAGTTCCAGGAAATAATTTTTCTTTATATCTTGCTCTTTCTACATTTATAACATAAAAATCAGATTGAGTAACTCCCCCAAAATTAAAATCAGCATTTTCATCACCTAAAACTAAAGTTCTGTATTGACCATAAAGGGTTCTTGTAAAAGAATTACCTCCTACGGCCCCGTTATAAAGAGCACTACCACTACCTTGTTTATTAGCATACGCTATGGCAAATTGTACCTCAGAAATAGTGTAAGATGATGCTGTTTGGTAAACATTTAAGTAATAGTTACCTGCAGAACTAGCTTCTTGTGTGGAAGATGTAAAATAAGTAGCTAAAGTTGGAACTGTTCCTGACCATAGAGTAGCAGTAATTGCTTCTGAATTGACAATAAAGTCTGTTCCTGGATTTAATGGTAAAAATGACATTTTTATATAATTTTATATTATGCTGATTTTGCAATTGTAATTGGTACTTGTAAACGAGCTCCTGAAGTGTTTCCTTGAATAATTAACAAGGAATTAATTGAAGTTGAGATACCAAATAATACATTAGTTGATGTTGCTGTTGTGGTAATACCGGTTCCAATATATGTTCTAGAAACATTAGTACCTAATGAAGCAGCTATTTCTTGAGCTACATTAATAGTACTAGGTTGGCCTGCTGGAGCACCTACTATATTGACCGTAGAATATAACCTAACATCAGATAAAGTAAATGAGTATGTTTCAGCTACATTACCTAAACTGCCTCCTCTTGAAGTAGTAGGGGTAATAGTTTGTGAATTAGATTGAACAATAGAATAATTTCCTGCTACACTAGCAATAAATGGTAAAATATAAGTACCACGAGTAGCCGTAGTTAATTTATATTTCATAATTTGAGTTTCATCAGGAAAGGCTTCTAATAGTGGCATATTTTCAATTGCTTCCCCATAATATGCCGAACCTGAAGGATGGGTTGGGTTATATAAAGTATAATCAATCTCATCGTCTGATAGAGCAAATTGAGTAATATTAAAAGCTCCAGCACCTTGGGCTAGGAGTTCTCTTCCTTTTTTAGTTAATATAGCATCAACTGTTACAATAGTATTATTTAAATATCCCATTTTTTTATTAGTTTTTTATCTCGTATAAATATTGTCAATATAAGTATTTTTTATTTTATTTCAAAATATTTTTATCCTGAGGTGAATGATGCAGGATTTCCTAAAAAGTTTGATAAAGATGGTGAAGGAAAGTTTGGTGTTAAATATCCTGTTGAAGTTGTCCCTAAGCTAGGTTTTTTACCTTTTAAAAGAATAAATCTTGCATCATCAGTAAATCTTCTGATCATAAATTGAGTAATATCACTACCACTTGGGGGTGGGGCATTTAATTGAATTTGAAGATTAGGGAGATAATTTATAACAAATCCTTCATTTCCTTCTATAAAATTAGCATATGAAGTAGACCCATCACTTTGCACTACATTTAAAATTGTCCTAGTAGTACTTTCTTTTCCCTCAAATCTAATTTCATCCCCAATTTTAATTTCAAAATTTTCAATTAATGGGCTAAATCCTGAATTTGGTATGCCTAGTGGGGATTTACCATAAGCTTCGCTTAATGCCACTGAAGCTGTTAACCATGTATCCGTTGTTGAACCTGTTGTCCAAATAGAAGATGATGGAACTGATCCTACATTAAACCCATTTTGGGTTGATTTGAAGAAATCATTACTATTAGCATTAATTGTAAAATTAGGTGACCCAAAGGTAGCAACTTCTTCTGGGATAATAACTACTTTTACAGTATCTCCTGCCGCAAAAGAACTAAATTCTTCCTGCTCTAAAGTAATACTACTTGTAGCCCCCTGTTCTGATATGCTTAATAATCCTTCTTCTATAGTTTCATTACTATTTTTTAACAATTTTACAGTAAATAAACTACCTTCTTTGGTTTTATTTCCGGATAATGTTACTTTAGCAGAAAATTTAACATCTGTATTTGATGAACCTGTAAAAGTATAAGTATCTGTGGTAATACTAAAATCAGAATATATTTGGTCCGTAGTATTACTTTGGGTAGTCCAATTATAAGTAACTTGGGTAGAAGCAGTAGGTGCAAATGAATAACTCCCTGTAGCTCTAGCTATAAAATTATAATCAATACCTGCAGGTACAGCTTGTAGAAATGGAATTGAAGAAGTAAAAGTACTATCTCTAGTAGTTGTTATAAACCCTCCACCTCCAGTATCAGATATAGCAGGATTATAAATTTCATTATATAATACAGGATCAACTCGTTTTCCTCCTTTAAGTACTTGTCTTTTTCCTACTACATTTCTTTGATCAGATTCAAATTCTTCAGTATCAAATACTTCAACCTTAACAAAATCACCAAAACTAAAATTACTGGCCATGTCAGATTGGGCATATGAAAATCCATCTAATTGTGGGTAGTTACTTACATCTAATACCCCTGAACTATCTGTAAGTCTTTGGGAAAAGCTGGTTTCGTTGGAGTCTCCTAATGTGTTTTGTGAAGTAATACCAAAAATTGAAGGAGTTAATATTTTATCAACTTGAACTATTGAAGCATTTTTAATTTCAGGAGCAGCATCATTAATATTTTTAAATAAGACTGCTAGTGATTTTAATGATTTAACAGGAATCCTATCACTAACAACCATAGTATTGATAGGTTTTGGAGAAATTACAGGCCCATTAATATTTAATATTTTATTATCAAAAAATAATTTTTGATTATTTGGGATTGGAGAAGAAACTCCGGATACTTGATTAACATCCGATGCAATAATTTTAGTACCATTATACCTTGCTCTAATATGAGGAGTGTGGCTATAGTTATATGGTTTTACGTCTGACCTAATAGCCGTACCATCTGCTATTTTAGTAAAGTTTTGAGGGATAAATGAACCCAGGGTAGATACTGTAAATCGAGGTCCTATAGTAGGGTAGCTAGATTCTAAATAAATTTTATTTTTAACATATTTGTCTACTAACCCTGATAAAACATCACAATCTGTGTTGTAGAAAGGTTGTGTTAGGTAAGGTTCTACAATTGTAGAAGCAGTACTAAATGATTGAGTAGGTATTAAAGTACCGGCAGCATTTGAAGCTGTTAAGGTTACTACAATTTCTTCAAAATATTGATCTAATGAAGAAGAAATTATACGTGATGGGTCTTCACCTCCCCCTTCTGATGTTTGACCTACACCAACCCCATTTACATCAAAAATTACAAAAGTTAAATTATCTAAAGGGTTAAAATCTGTAATAGTAGAAGTAGTTAATGAATATCCAAATACAACATCTTCATTAAAAGAAGCAGTTAATTGAGAACCTGAGGTTGAATTTATAGGTAAATTAATTACCGGGGTGTAATTAATAGGAGATGATTCTTTACTAATACCAAGTTGGAAGTTATACCCTTCTTCGAGGGTCATACCCGTATTATTATAAGTTACAGATCCTGAAAAATTAACTTTAAAATTAAAATTAAATGTAGAAAAATCATTAACTTCCCCAAATGAATGGGTTATATTTGGAGTGTATTTATAAGCTGTAACATTAGTACCTTCACCAGCTGAACCAAGTGTAGTATCAAAAATAAATTCTCCTTCAGCATCACTGCTAATAGAAGCAGTAACCGAGCCTGTTTGATTGTAAGTACTACCACCTACAGCTGGGAAATCGAAATACAATAGTGGTTTACCTAATTTACTATTAGAACCACCACTTATAGTATTATTACCTAAATCATTAAAATTATATGGTTTTGTTGGATCTTCACCATTTAATCCGGAAGGTTGGAAACCTGTAGTTACAGTAGTATCAATAGATTGAGAATAAAACTCAATATCCCAATCAGGACCTTCACTAAATAATGGTGCTGGTTCTGAACCAGAGCTAAGAAAGTTTAAAATATACCTATGAAAGTTAGCCCCCCCTGTATCTTTTCCTACTACCCCATATAATAATGTTCTAGTAGGTTCCGTTGCTGTGAAAGAAGCGGACCAAGAAGCAGAAACATCATTTAATGAAGCACTGCTATTGGTACTAGCACCATTATTAATATCACTAACTTCAAATCTAGTTGTAAGATGAGTGGAATCATTATCTACTAAAAATTTACCCTCCCCAGGATCGGTTGAGGTTGGGTCAGCCGAGTTATATGTTCTATTATTACTCCCTGTTAAACTAACTAATTGATCAATAGTAGCAATAGACGATGAAAATGGACCTGGGGTTGATGATAAACTATAAGCAATACTACCTGTTACAAAATTACTTGGCTTTCGGTATGTAGCATCATCTATAATATTTGTAATACTATTGTTAGATATTTGATAAGTATAAAAAGTAGAAGCTTCTGAAATTGTTTCTATAGGTAATTCATATAAATTATTACTTGCAAATAATAATCTTAAATTATTGATACTTTCTATAAAAGAAGATTTATCATCTCCACTAATATCTTCTTTGTGGATTTTTACATATTGAACTCCTTGAAAACCATTTTCATAAGTTTCACCTGAATATAAAATTAATATTTGACCTGATTTTGGGATTAAAGAACTAAATTGTGAAATTGTATTACCAAAAGTAGAAGAAAATACTATAGGGGAATATTGTAAAGCCTCATCAATCGCATCTAAAAATACAGCACATTCAGGATTTAATGATTGGGTAGTTGCTGTTACTGTAGAACCACTAAATTCCCCTGTATAAAATTCAGCTTGAGTGTTGTTGATTTCTGGGGTGCTTCCACTTATAGTAGCAAAACTTTCACTAAAAGATTGTGTTAGATTCATTATAAATGAACCTGTAGCAGGATTAGTTCCTTCAGATTGACCTTCAGGGCTGTAAGCATGTTGGTTATACTGATTAAAAGATCCTAAAGTACCTCCTTCAACATTTCCAATATTGATTGAACCCGAGAATGTTTCATCAATGTAAGTTGGTAAAGGAATAGGTGCTCTGTTTCTTTCTAATAAATGTTGTTTTACTACTAAACCTGTGGATGCTTCAACTCTAGCAGGAATAAAATCCTTAAGTAGTTTAAATAAAGAATTATCAAAATATTTAATTAATCTTGTATAATCTTTTAAATTATAATTATGTGTATACTTTTCAAAGAAATTATTTCTAAACCTCTCTAAATCAGGATACTGATTAGAACCCGTAGTAGATAGTAAAGAAGGATTGCCTAAGTATTCTCCGATATTAAAAAATCCTAGTTGATTTATAATATCATCATTGATTTCATTTTGAGGAGAAAAAGCAATTTCTAAGGTAGTTAAATCTCTAGTATAAGTTTGATCTTGTGGTGGGTCTTGTTCTATTTTAACTAGGGGAGATAGAGTATTTCCTGATGCCGTAGATTGAGTATCTATTCTAATTTTATCATTAATTCTATTTTTAACCCCGGATACTACTTGATCTAAGAAAATATATTCTTCATTTGTAGAAAAAGTATAAGAACCACTTATATTATAAGAACTCCCACCATCAAATGAAGAAGTAGATGCATAAGATCCTGTGGAGGAAGGGTGAACAGAAGTTCTAGATTGATTTCCTGATCCCGAATTATCTAAAACAGCACCTAATGGAGCTCTAAAGAATAATGAATTAAATGAAGAATCAGATCCTTCTAAAGAATTACCTTCTATTGATAAAGGATTCATTGTGTAATCCTCAAAGGATTGGGTATTTAAAACTTCACTATAATATCTAACTTCTTGAAATGATCCTGTAAATGGTTGGTATGTTTTACCCCCATAAGTGTAAGAACTACTATAAGGTAACTGCAATGTTCCTACATCTTCCCAAGCTGTGCTTCCGGTACACGAAGCAGATTGATAAAATCCTATTTGGGAACCATCATTTCCTGTATAAAGTTTATTAGCAGCATATAAATTATAAACAGATGTACTGCCCGAGGTTTCAGTAACCATTAAAGATACCCAAGTATCATTAAATACAGGCATAGCTACACTAGCTGAAACATTGTTGGTTTCATTTATATACTTAATAGTAGCAAATGTATTTTCAGGGTTTACTACTGAACCTGAGTATGAACCTGAGGTAAATAATGAGCCGGTATATTCGATAACTACGGCAAAATCAGTTGAATTCTCGGTTACAGCTAATGATTGACTATACCCGGTGACTGTTGCTAAATTTGGTGATTTAAAACGAAATTCTACAGTTTTAGGGAATACATCTGCATTAGAAGAAGACTCCCAAGGAATTTCTACCCAACCCCCAGAACCAGAAGGAGTAAAAGAATAATTAGCTTTATTATACCAATAATCCCAATCATTTGAGTTATCTCTATCTTTACCTCCAAATTCAGATATTCTTAAAACCGTATTAGGAACACCATAACAGTTAATAATAGTTCTTAAAGCATCTACCGTACCTTTTTTCTTTAAAATAGTAGGTAAATTATGGTATAATCTACTATAAATTTCTTCGTTTACTTCTGTTAAAGGAATTATATCAGAAGAAGCAGTTATATAATTAGTAATTAATTCTGAGCCCGTAGGGGGTAGTGTGTTTCCATTGGCTCCTATACCTAAAAAAGCATTGTATAAATCTTGATTACTAAAATTATTTTGATAAATTTTAATACCAAAATCTCTTAATATATCTGCGATTAAATCTCTAGATGCTCCATAATTAACTCTATTATCTCTATTGTACTTGTTAGTAACATCTTTAATACAAGTCCAAATAGTGTCAAAATGTTGACCTACCATTTCTACAAACAACTCATAATTAGAATTATTTGCATCCTCTCTAATAAAATCAGGTATAGTATAGATTAAATTATTAACATTTTCTCTATCATAATCCGAACCACTTGTTAAATTTTCTGCTAACCAATTTAAAGCTTGAGAAGTAGATGTACCATATAAAGTATAAGGTTTAGTAGAAGTTGATTTTGGATAAGCTTGACTACTAGATTCAAAATACATATAACGTTCAAACCCATCAAACTTTTCTACGACATCATGAATTAAATTTTGATAAATAGCAGAACTTGCTGAAATAGAGGTAGTAGGGGTAGAAGTAGATAAACTACTACTTGTTTCATAATTTTCTATTAATTGTAACTTATAATAAAAATTTTCTATACGAGTTTCAATTGAAGAAAAATACGCAAATTCAGAATAATTTGTATAATCAATATTAGGTTCAATTCCTTTTTTATTTAGGATATTACTTAATTGGTTATATAAACTAGCACTTGGAGAAGTTGTTAATTGAGATAAATTTAAAAAATCAGATGGGTTATTTACTTCATCTTGGATTTTTAAATTAAAATTAGGTCCTTGTAATAAGGGATTGGTTTGTGTAAAAACTGTATCATCCTGTAATTCTATCTGGTATGCTACAGAATCAGCTACTTTATCTACTACCCATAATTTATTTTTTATACCAAACTCAGCAGGTAAAGGCTCATATAGTTTAATAAAAATCCCAATGTTATTAGAATCTGAACTATCAATTAAAGCATTATTAGCTATAACTAATTTATTATCACCAAAATTTAAGAAAAAATCTTTGTAGTAAGTAGCAGTAGATAAAACTTGTTTTAAAGTATTATAACCCGAGGAAATTTGCTGTCCTGTTAATTGGTTAGTATTAATTTTTAATTCAGTTCTATCAGAAGATATTTGAGAAATATAATAATTTACATCAATACTTGAAGCAAGTAGAGGATTATAAAAATTGTATAAGGTATTAAATGTGCCTTCTGTAAATCCTATGTTTTGGATATCCTCATCAGGGTTGATTAGTAAACCTTCTTTTGTGCTTAAATAGTTTTGAAGATCAAGATCAGATTCAATGATATCCCCATTAAGATTATAAACATAATATTCTATATAATCTTTATTATCTGACCAAGTTGATGAAAAAACCGAACTTGAAATTAACGTTGTGTCATCTATAGAATAATCTTGATATTCTAATGTAACGGGATCTAGGGATGTGATGTTTTGTACTATAGCCATATGGTTCTAAATATTAGCTTTTTAAAATTTATTGACCTAAGTTTTCAGTTGCAGCATTAATTTGAACTTCAGCTAATTCTTGTTGTCTAGTAACAAGTACTTCTATTAACTCAGTTAATTCTAAAAATAATTCACTTATAGTATTATTAATAGCTTCTTCATAAACATAATTTCCACTTCTTTGAATCAAATATTGTTTAGAATTAAATTCACCCTCGTCAGGTATAGAAGGTAATAGCCTACTATAATCTTTAAAAAAATCATAAACAGTATAACCTGGATCAATTGGGGTGGCTATAGGGGCTACTCCAAATTCAGAAAATTTAGTATCAATAGTTTTTACGTATTGATCTCTATTAAAAACTTGATCATTTAATTGAATTTTCTCAGCCATCATTACTTTGTTGTGTGGTTTGAGTTCCACTATTATATTGACTTATAGTACTAAAAGCACTACTTGTAGAACCTGTTTCAGCAGCATCTGGGTTTAATGCTACAAATTCAGGATCTGAAATTTCTAGAATTTGTAAGTTTAAACTTAATATTTCTTCTCTAATATCATTAACTTGTTGTAGTAAATCCTGGATTGTAGGGTCGTTTACGGGGTTAAAATTTAAAGATAAAGGATTTAGTGATGAACTGGCTATTAGGGCATGAGACCCAGAAGGTAAAACTGATATATTACTACTACCAGATCGTGGTATATCAAAAAATAAAGTATTGTACTTATCAAAAAATTCAGGAATACTAAGTGAAGAAGTGGTGGTGGTTGTAGTTAAAGAACTAGTTAATTGGGAAAAAGTAGTATCAATATTATTTTTATATTGATTTTTTTCAAAAACACTAGCTTTTAATTTTATATTTTTTTCCATCTTTAATATTGGTTACCATAGCTACCAAAATTTGATCCTTCTCTATTTACTTTGAAATACATACCATCATCTACAATTAATTGGTTTCCTCCTAAACTACATGATATTAAAACTTTATAATATCTTTCGGGTTCTAAACCATTCATGTAAATATCAAAATAACTAGATTCAGAGTCAGCACTTACTTTGGTATAAGTAGAATCAAAATTAATAACATATTCATTAGTATCCAAGTCTTTTAGAGCAAAAGAAGCAGAAGATGGTAAATAATAATTAGTAGAATTTAATGAAGAAGTTTGGTATACTCTTGCTGGGTATTTAGGTCTAGAAAATATTCTAAATCTATTTACAGAATTTTCATTAAATACCCCTGGGTTTTCTTGTAATGAAAAATATGCTTGCGAAGCTGTAATAGTTGTAGAGATTGAAGACCCCGTATTAAAGCTATAATCATCCCACCTAAATTCTAAATAAGGAGGATATATGGTATGGGTATCTCTAGAAAAATATTTTAATTCTACTTGATATTCACTATTATTAATAAATTCATGACTATCAGGTTGTTTTAAAATAAACCCATAGTTAGATAAACTCCCACTATACCATTCCTTAACAGCAGAGGATACATTTAAACTTAAATCTTTACTTTGATATAAAGCAAAATCTTGAGAGGATGAAATTATTGGGTTAAAGCTACTTCCGGTTACATACCACAAACCACCACCAATAGGTGCACCATATGTTGTATTATATGAAGCTGTTGTATTAGGATCAAAAGTACCTCCGGTCCAAATAGTACTACCTGAAAAGTCTGTATATCTCCAACTAGCTCCATCTTCGGTTAGTGGGTTATCTAAATATTTTCCTGTTCCATTTTGAAATTCTTTAGCTAAGGGGTGGGCTACAATTGAAGAACTTAAAGTTAAACCCGTTACAGTAGAAACTAAACAATTTAAATAAGTATCAAAATTTGAACCTGATATCTTAGTATCTATAATATGGTTTATTTCTGATTGATCAAATTGGATTAAAAATCGACTTACTTGAGGGTTTATATTGTTATTAGCTCCAAAGGTTGTGGTTGTAGCTTCAAGAATTTCATCCAATCCCGTGTTCATTGAAGGAAATAAAGAATATATAGTTGTATCTTTACTTGGGAATAATTTATATACAGCCATTTTTTATTTATAAATATTAAAAAGAAACAACCTTACCTGAGATGTCTGTAGTAGGGTATTTAACTTCAAAAATCATAGGATCTAAAGAAGGATATACAATTTTTGAAGAAGTTGCTCCTAATATATCATATCCAAATCTTGAATATCCCAAACTTTCTCCTACTTTATTTACTATTTCTATACTATCAACAGTTTGAACTCCTTCTACTCTATCTAATAGTACACTTAATTCTTTTAAAATTATAGGTTGATTAATTTGCCATTTATCAATATTAAAATATTCTATT
>Ga0208643_1001781_pt1 | contig 11332 bp, 15 predicted proteins | sample VirMetDEL_Nov_12_FD_184516 | JGI IMG/M metagenome (GOLD analysis project Ga0208643, IMG submission 184516) | Aqueous microbial communities from the Delaware River and Bay under freshwater to marine salinity gradient to study organic matter... | ecosystem: Environmental > Aquatic > Marine >... | reverse complement strand
CCGATGCAAGAACAGCAGATAAAACATTTGCCGTCGCGGCTGTAGTCAATGCAGAGGTGGATACTGCCGCACCCTGAGCAACTCTTGCGCCAGATACATTAACAACGCACGTCGCCGACGTTGATGCTGACGCAAGAATTGCCGCTTCAGATACAACCCCATCATCACCTAACGGAGCAGAGGCGAGAGGGGAAAATCCTAGCATGGTTTACTCCGGTTTGGTGGGCCAGATGACCGAATAGGGGTAGCCTTCTTGGGCAGTTATATCACGAAGCGCTTGGCGATACGATGCCCAAGCTGGAGACATTGTAACGTCACTCAGGGCCATCCAGTCGGTCTGCTGCAGTAGGTTGTCACGGTGCGATCTGATGTTGCGCCCTGCGTCCTCGACGGACAGGTTGCTGACATCCCACCCTTGGGTCCATGCGCCATCGACCTCGGTGAGCGCCGTCGGCGTAAGTGTCTGGGTCAGGTAGTCAACCGTAGGCTGATCTTGCACGGTGTAGGGGTAGACACCCCAGTCTGCCAGAAGCGCATCACTTGGCACTTTCGGGAAGGACGTATTCGGATTGTCACGACGTAGTTGCCCGATTGAGTAATTCTCAGGCTGGCCGTTTGTGATCTTCAGGTTTGGCATTTGGATTGTCCTTTATGCGGTGTCGTGTACATAGATATCTAAGGCAACGGCGTCACAACTTATGAGATTTGTCCCGTTGAAGGCCAATCCTGTCGGGTCCGTTGAAGGAGCAGAAAAGCTAGTTAAGATGGTAGAAGAAACACCATCATGTACATAGATAGTGCTAGAGTCGCGATCACAACTTATGAGGTTTGTTCCGTCGAAAGTCAGTCCGTAAGGGTTCGTTGAAGGAGCAGAAAAGCTAGTTAAGATGGTAGAAGAAACACCATCATGTACATAGATAATCCGACTTGTGCGATCACAACTTATGAGGTTTGTTCCGTCGAAGGCCAATCCTGACGGGGACGTTGAAGGAGCAGAAAAGCTAGTTAAGATGGTAGAAGAAATACCATCATGTACATAGATAGTGTCGCTAGAAATACTACAACTTATGAGATTTGTCCCGTCAAAAGTCAGTCCTAAAGGGTTCGTTGAGGGAGCAGAAAAGCTAGTTAAGATGGTAGAAGAAATACCATCATGTACGTAGATATTTGAGGAAACGACGTCACAACTTATGAGGTTTGTTCCGTCGAAAGTCAGTCCTGAAATAAAGGAAGCAGGAGCGGGGAAACTGGTTAGGACAGTAGCCGATGGAAAAACGTAAGCACCTCCCGCCCCACCAGCCCCGATAATCTTAGACCACAGCATTACGAACCATCCCCTACAAGTGCGCCGTAGAGCGTTGAGCCAACCTTCCACAGGGCAATGACCGTAGGCACATCAGTGGCCAGCGTAGGAGCCGCACCAGCGTTGTTTACCCATGTTGTTGTAGGCCATGTGATTTCATATGCCGTGCCATCGTCAATGATGAGCGTAATAGCCTCACCAGCGGAAAGGCTGTCTGTGGGTGTAGATGCACCAGTCAATGTCCATGTCTGGATAGAGCCGTTGGATGGATCAAGAGCAGGCGTTGTTCCTGTCAAAGCGAATACATCCTCAACCACAGTTCCAGTGATGATCGGGTCAACCAGCGTTTTGTTGGTCAGCGTGAATGTGCCATCAGCAGTGACTTCACCGGGTTCACCTTGTGGACCCTGCGGACCAGTCTCGCCTTGGATACCTTGGATACCCTGAATGCCTTGGTCACCTTGCGGACCTTGAGGTCCAGTCTCACCCTGAATACCCTGAATGCCCTGAATACCCTGCGGTCCTTGGATACCACCGTACCCCAAAGACGTCCAAGCGGTCGTACCGTCTCCAACCTTAAACTGGTCAGTGTCAGTCTCAAGGCCGAACTCACCAGAGGCAAGAGTAGGATTGGCGCTAGTCCAGTTAGCAGCCGTGTCACGGCGAAGTTGGATTTGGTCAGCCATTATGCTGTTCCCCCGTCAATAGATTGTGCCGCGATGTAGACCGTACTTGCAGAACCACCGTCAATGCTTTGGGTGAAGTCGTCAGCTACAGCAGAAACGAACACCACCGCACTGCCCGTCAGGTTTAGCAAAGACCCCGTAGAACTTTCACCCAGCACCCGCGTCAAGGTTCCAGCGGAATAAGTCCCTGTGCCGATCTCCCATGCCGTACCGTCCTCAATGACGTAGCGCACCACATCAGAGTTTACTACACCAGCATCAGCAAAGGTCTGATAGCCACTCTCGGCAGTGCCAAGGGTGATCGTACCAGTGCCTGTGGTGGCAGTGGTCATCTTGGCTCTGTTTACGAGAGTTACCATTCAAAAGTCCTTAATCAAGCGTTACGTCAACGTCACCAGCGGGGAACCGCAGGATGTCGCCCGTATCAATGGCCTTGGAAACCGTCAACGCAGCGTAGGCAATTTGAGCGCCGCCAGATGCAGCGTCAAAGATTGCAACATGGCTGATAGTCCCCCAAGATCCCGTCGCCGCGTCAAACTCAACCGCGCCGCCGTTTGTGGCCGTATCGCCAGACACAGTAAACGTCACAGCCTTGCGGGCGTATCCGTTGCCGCTGATCTCCGTGCCGCCGGTCTCGCCTGGGTTGGATGTAAACAAACCAAGATACCACGACGTCGGACGGGTAACTGCGTCTGCATTAAACGCCCACTTTAGGACATTGGTTTCGTATGTGTTTGAAAAGCTCATCAGTAGCTCCTTATCTTCAAACGAAGGCCAGAGCCTCCAAATTTAGCTTTATCAGTCTCAAGAACCAGCCCAGCGATGGCTTCCTCGTAAAGCCCCTTCCAAACGCCAATGCGCTCGTCATCCTTCAAATATGGCGCAGCTTGAAGCAAAGCCCCGTACAAATAAACGTCTGGGCTATACGTCAGCATCCAGTTATCCGCGTTTGCGTCGCCCAAAGCATCAATCCGGCCATAATACGCCATCTCAAGCGTAAACGTGCCTGCTGGGCTGGGATAAACCTCAATCTCGCCGGACGTGATCGAATAATACTGCGGCGAGCCGGACCCATTGTTGCTGCCGCTGCGCAGCGCCAGCATTTCAGCTTGCCCGACCGCCTCAAGCTCAGCAAATCTGTTGCCCGTGATGCTCATGCGGATTGGAGAAATAAAATCGGCTGGCAGCGCGGAATACTGGCTATCAAGCTCAGTGTCCGCTCGTTTCTCCATGCGCCAGTGGCGCACACGCCGATTGATGTCAGCCTCCGCCAAGCTGATAAACGTCGGCAGCACCGCCGTCAGGTCATCCCGCAGCAGCCAGTCAGCCAGCGCAGCCTTCAGCTCGGTGTAAGTCGTGATGCTCATTTCTTGCCCTTCATGCAGCGGCCAGCAGCCGCGCAACGACGTGGTGTCGGACAGCCAACGCAGGGCTTGAACTTAGGTGGCTTCATTTCTTCTTACCCTTCTTGGCTTTGCTCAATGCGATAGCAATGGCCTGCTTTTGCGGCTTTCCAGCCTTCATTTCCTGCCGGATATTAGCAGAGATGACCTTCTTTGACGAACCTTTTTTAAGGGGCATTTCTTTGCTCCAATTCGCGCTGCTTTTGAGCGCGCTGAGACTCGGCTTGCTTTTCAAGCTCATCCTCGTCCAAAGCCCATTCGCCAAACGGACGATGCCCTAAACCGTTTTTATTTACTGCCACCCTTGCGCCCTCATATAACTTTGCAAATCTTGTGCTTGGTTCGCGTCTGGCATTCCAGTGGGGTTCCAAGCCCAAGGCGAAAGCAGACCCGTCTTTTGGTCAGCAAACACAGTATCAGCACCAAGCGCCGTGCGGTTTGCCGCTCCATATGGGCCAGAGTTTAACCAGCTATTCTGGCCGCGAGTTTCGCTTGTCATTGCGCCTCTTGCTTCGGGCGAGTACATGCGCTGGTGCTCTAAAAATGCGCGCTCTTCGCCCTGACGCCGGAAAAACGGATTGCCAGGCCCGAAATGACCAAACGTGTCGTGAACCGCGCGAAAAGCGTCATTGGCTGTTGCGTTTTGCAAGTCACCGACGCGCCCGACCCTTTGCAGAAGCGGGTTGTCAGCCACATCTGCACCCAAAGTCCCGAACCCCTGATCTGTCGGAAAAACCCACAAGCGGCCATTTTCAACCAAGTCCTGATAACCCATTGCCGGTGACGCCGCATAAGGATCAGCCATTCCTTCGGGAATAAACTTAAAATCAATGCCGCTACCCTTCAAGGCATTGTATTGGTCCAGCGTCTCACCGATCATCGCGTCATAAGCCCGCCGGACATCAGGGTTTGTCGGATCATGTCTCATCTGGTCATAAGCCGCAGCGATATATCGCGCGCGCTCATCACTGAATTGCGGATACTCAGTCATCGGTGAAGTATCCATGCCGCGACGCCGCATGTAATCCGTTGCTGCATCCTCAATAGCACTGATTGGTCGGGCCTCAAACTGAGAACCAACAATACTGACGTTTGACGGCCTGCCAGACGGCCCAACGTAGCCAGACGGGGCTGAGAGCCGTTGTCCAACTCTGTAAGCGTCAGAGGCCGCCTGAGACGCGGTGGCGGGGCCGCCCATGTAGCGCCGAGCTGCACCAAACGCAGGCCACGCGTCAGCGGCAGCAAAACCAGCGTTCAGCGCCGCTGACCCATAATTTCCGGCTTCCACATCTCTGACGGCCTGCCCGCCTGCCACAGCCGAGCCGGTAAATGGCAGCAATTCAAGAAGCCCAGATGCATCTCGGCCAAAAGATTGCCCACCTCGCGGGGAAAAACCCAGATAATCCGTTGCCACATTGCCAATAACTGACCCAATGTCTTCAGCGAATGAAGGCGTCCGCGCCTGTATAGTTGGCATCGTCTCGCGCTGAACCTGCTCAGCAGTCGCCGTCCAACCGGGGCGAAGTTGATCGTCGAGCTGTTGCAAAGCCTCAAGCTCGCCGGGTCTTATCTCGCCCTGCTCATAGAGTGAGTACAAACTGCCATAAGCATTTTCGAGTTGTTTTCTTTCGGCGGGTGTCATCTAGGTGCCTCCGGCTTCACTTTGGGCTTGGCTTTGCGGCCCGCTTGGAATTTGGGATAACAGCCCCATGCCGCCGACACCAGCCAATGGAATCCTGCCCTGCGCATACAATGCCGCAACGGTTTCTTGGGGAAGACCTAAAAGTTGCGCAGTGACGTTGATTCTGTCGTTCATCAACCCCACAATGCTGCGAGACTCAGACCTTAAGCCAGTCTCACCGCCAATTCCAAACCAACCCAACGCTTGCGCTTCAGCCGGAGAAAGCCCCATTCGGCCAGCCGCATTTTCGTATATATCAGCCATTGGCCCATATTCGACCTGCGACTTAGTGCCTCCTGATATCGCTGACTTTAGGCCGTCATCAATATCTCTGCCCAAGTCAATTCGGGAAACGCCGCCGTCCCTATAACGGTTAAATGCATCTTCTGTTTTGAACCACTGGCGGGGTATTTGGCCAGGGTACGCAGCATCAAACGAAAGAACAGCCCCGCGAATTGCGTGCGTGTCCATCGTGCCGCCCTGCAGGTTGCCAGATGTATTTAACGCAAACGAGCTAGGCTTCGGGTTAGTAGAAAAATTCCCAAACGGATCGGCTTCAAGACGCTGAGCCAGCCCAGGGTGGGTTCCAGAAATCATAGCGTAACCGACATCATTTAATGGCGGCTCGCCTGTTTTTGGATTTGGACCAGCCAAACCAAGAACAGGTTTGTCCAACGGGAGACCTTCTGCCGCGCGATATTGCAGCATACTGGCATTTAACATATTTGGCTCTGTCTGGGTGCGCGGAGACGTACCCCCAAAATAAGCAGAAAAACGATTCATAAAGACATCAGGCGGGACACCAGCATTGGCTGCCATTTCCCAGATTGGACCCGTGTGGTAAAAATATTGATCTTGAGTTCCTACGCCTGGCTCCATGCGGCGAGCCAGCTCTGCCGCAATATCATCCTGCGCCTCAATCAATGGAGCCATTCGCCCTCCGGCTGGAAGATTTCCACCGGCAGATAAGTCAGGCTGACGATTTCGGAATGGCACTTGCGGCACCATGTTTGTCGTTCTTTGGTACGCCTCAACACTTTCCGGCATCAATTTTTCGGCAGTAGGTCGAACACGATCCGCACGGTCCAAAGCCATTTGCTCTGCCCTTTTGCGTATAACCTCTCGGCCAACATTGTCGCCTTGGCGCAGAATTAATCTCACAGCATCTTCTAAACCGGCCATCTAACGCAAATCCTCACTCGCCCAAAAATCAATCAGGCATATTCTCTCCATTGTGGTGAGATTATACCACAATTCGCTGTATTTGCGACCAATTCTATTGCCAATATCAATCATTGCTGACCGCCCTTATTCCACCGATTATTCCACCAATCTTTGGCCAAATTTATGTCACCTGGGTAGTTTTCATAAAACAAAGACGAATTGACAGGAAGATCAGCAGGATTCCATTTATATTGGTCAACTGTTGGCGCGGCGGCTTGCAAAGCAGGATTGTCAGCCCTGACCTGCGCAGCTCTTGCTTCTGCCTCACCCATTGAATGCAAGTATTTCAATGTCGGCACTCGGCCCACCTGATTAGGTGGAACCATGCTTTTAATTTGGCCAGGCAAATCCTCAACAGGTGAGCGACCTATAGAATTTATGTAATCCACAAGTAAGCTCGCATCAGCCTGGTTCGTGCCAACCGGAGACCCTAAAACATTTTGCCCGACATGAGTTATTTCATGCTCAATAAGTCCCGCAGCGTCACTCATATAATTCGGATCAACCGCCATAAAGCCAGGCTGCAATAGGCGACGAGTTCCGTCAGGCAAATCAACATATTCTGGCGCGGTCACACCAGCCCTAAATGATCCAACCAATGGGGCCACGCCAACCTTGTAATCAGAAAGGCTTGGGCCTAAAGCCCGCCCCAATTCAGAGCCGGACAGATAATCTTCAACCGAAGGCGCTCGCTCAACCAACGCGCTCAATGTCGGATACTGCTGCAAATTGCTTGCATCTATTCCGCTTGGAACCTCAACAGAAACGCGCCCAGATGGGCCAACAAATGCTTTATTGTCAAACCAAGCCTGCGGATCATTGCGCCGAGCCGCACCGGCAATATCAGTCACATCAATGCCCAATCGCTCTGCCATTTTGAGCAAGTCAAAAATGCCAGCGACTTGGACGCCCTCTTTTGGCGCTGAAGGCGGAGACGGCTCGACCTGATACGCCATTTATCGAGGCCCAACCATGCGAGGGTCTTGCATCGGGTTATAAGCCGGCTGAATGCCCTGCTCCTGCATGCGGCGCAACGCGGCCTCAAACTGCGAATCGAGATACGAAGTCTGCACAGGCATCGGAGCCTGCGCTGGCATCGTTGACTGAATCGGCATGGCCGTCGCAAAGCTGGCTGGGCGGGCCAAAGGCTGCATCGAACTAGCAGGAGCCTGCGCACCGCGCGCTTCAGCGCCATATGGCTGCATAAAAGCATTGCCGAGCATACTCAGAAGGCCACCGCCCTCGAATTGCTGACCAGCACGGCCCTGACCGCCGCCGTTAATCATATCAACAACAGCGTTGACCCGCTGATCGCCGCTGCCGTAGCCGTAACCCATCATCGCTTCGCCCCTTGTAAGCCTTTGGCTTACCATACACGCAAAAGGCTAATCTGGCAAGGCTACCCCTAAGCAATCCCCTTTAACGCCCTGCGCAGGGGCTTACCCCACACAGATCGCTTCCCGCTCAGCGCAGTAATCGCGTCAGACGCCATCGTCAGGCAAACAGCGTCAGCAAGGTCGGGCGACTTCAAGCCGCGCTTCTTCATCGCGTCCTTGCTTTCGGCCTGCATTTTCCCAGACGACGTAAACGAATACCGAATACCCGTAAGATCGGCGACCAGCGCATCGTTATTCGGTATCTTGCACGACCGATCTTCCAGCCAAGCCTTCGTCTTGAACCAAAGCTCAGTCCGCAAATTATTGTATGTCTTGCCCATCGACGGCACCTCGGAAACATTTACGCCACGCACAGGCGCACCCAATTCCCGCAGGCGGTCAACAACGCCGCCACCAACGCCAATGCTGTCAACAAGTATCTCGCTAGGCCTCTGGCTGATCGGCAATGACTCATACTCGGCCATCACGCGGCCCACAGTCTGCATCAAATCGAGCCCTTGCCACGACGTGATCTCGGTAATCACATTACCAACGCGCTTGCAGAATGCCGTCCGGTCAGACCCAAATCGCGCCGGATCAATCGCCCAAATGGGCTGAAGACCTGGCGTCATCTCAATATCACGGTGCATCGCGCTTTCAGCCAAATGAAACGGAATAATCGTATTGTCATCGGCCAGCGGAAACTCACCCAAGACACGAATCCGGTAAGCATTGCTTTCCTCACCGTACCGCAGCCGCATTTCGTCAACAAACTCATCAGAAACCAGCGGGCTTTCAACGCAAGACCACCGCCGTGTCCACCACGTCTCCGACAGCCGCGTCTGGCTCTCGAAAAACGTGCCGCTCGATCGCGTCGGGTTCGAAAGCATGATCGTCACAGCAGAATGGCCCGACATCGAGCCAGCCGCAGCCTCGAATACCTGCTCAGGCACACCAGACGCCTCGTCAACGACCAGCATCACGTTATCGGAGTGAACCCCGGCCAACGCCTCTGGCGTCTCAGCCCGCGACGTCCGCGCCGAAATAAACGCCTCACTCGGCGCTGCAATCAATTCGACACGGTCAGACTTCACAGTCAGCATCGCCTTGAGCGCTGGCGGCAATTCATTCACCCACCGCTTCAACTCAGCAAACAGCGCGTCAAACAGCTGGCCACTCGTCGGCGCAGTCACCACAACCTTGTTCGGAAACCGCAACAGCAAAAACCAAAGCATCGCCCAGCTAGAGGCCGTTGACTTACCCGTCCCGTGGCCAGACCGCACCGAGATCCGCCGCTCGCCGCTAGCCAACGCCTCCAGAAACTCCGCCTGATACGGCAAAGGCTCAACGCCCAACATATCACGCACAAATCCAACAGGATCGTTGTAATACGTCCGCGCGAACTCTTCGAGGGGGTTTACTTCATTCGTCATCAGACGTGTTGCCCTCAATCGCCTCAGCAACCGGCGTCACGTCAAGCATCTCAGCCTTAATCTTCTTCAAGGCACCCAAATGAAGCTGGCCAATGTTGATCGTGACCTCCTCCTTCTTCGGCGCAAACCGATCCGGATGATTCAACGCAGCCATCCACTTGCGAACATTGATCCGCTCTTTCGCCAACTGCACATCCTGCGACGACAAATCTTCCTTCCCAGCCAACTCATCGACCATCGCGAGGCTATCATCCGCCATCTTGTCAGCCAGAATGCGTCGGCCCTCGTCCAACGCCGCCCGATACTCAGGCGTGCCGTTCAGCACACGGCTCAAAAAACTGCGGCTGCAATTCGTCTTTTCAGACAAATCCTTCACCGTGCCGCCATCACCAATGTAATCCAAGACGAAATCGACGCCGCCCAAATCCTCCAGATGCTGCATCACCATACGACGAAATTTCCGACCAGCCATTGCATTCCCCTCATGCGTTTCAATCCGTTTTATACAACGCAAAATTTTTTTTGAAAAGGTGCGTTCTAGAACGCATGGGTGGGGGTGCTTGGGTTGGCTGGGGTTAGCTGGGGTTTGGTGTGTGAGATTGTCTCTGTCACAGCCCGCCCCGCCAGCCCTGCGGGTGGGTGGGGGGTCTGGCTGATCTGGACCTATGCTGGCTCGATCTGGACCTATAAGTCCGATAAGCCCTATTATGTTAAATCTATTATGGTTACATATCAATGACTTAGCATTTCACATTGCCTTACGGTTGCATTATGCGCGCCAATGCCGACCCAATCTGGACCTATCCAGCATGTTCAACTGGACTTATGCAGCGTCCCGCGCACGAGGCTGTGCGGCCATCGGTGTGTGTGTGAGCGCATCTCACACCCCCTCCAACACCCATCACAACGCCATCTCACCCATCCAGCACCCGCCATAGCAAAAGCCGCCACGCGCTAACGTGACGGCTCCCTGACGGCCTGCTGTCAGAACTCTATGTCATCATCAATTATCTCGCGGCTGACGTTGCTGATCTTCACGTCAACGAAATGCTTGGCTGCTTCCTGCATCACGGCCTCTGTGTGTCCGCGTAAGGCATACACCGCGTCAGATATGTGATAGACCACCCAACCAGGGTTTGACCCCCTGACAAGCCCTATATCGCCTCTCAGCACAAACGCGTAGACAACCCCGTCGACGTCCAACGTCACAACGTCCGACGATGCTGGACGATGGCCGGCGTCGATGGCGGCTTTGTGCATGATCGGCAGCCCCTTGCAGAGCGTGCCAGCAATATCTGCCACCGCCTTTGCGTCTTCGGCAATCATGGCTTCATCCAGATCGGCCACCAGGCTGGCGTATCTTGCCGCATGTGACGGCGGCACACATTCAAGCAACCGCTGCCCCCACGTCATCTGCGCCCGCTTCAGCATCTCATTGAACGGCGTGACGGCTTTGCTGACCGCTGCTGTGTACGGCTTGCCATAGTCCGAGTTCCCACCGACCTTGAATGTGCCACGCTCGGCCATCGCCTTCTTTGCTGCTGTTGACTTTGGTTTAGGCATTGCCGACGCTCCTCACGCTACCCGCCAGATGCGCAATCCATCGTCCTGCGTTCTTGTGACGAATTTGCGCCCATTTCGTTTGGCGTGAATGTAAGCCGCTGTCTGCGCTTTCTTCTGCACCTCTTGACCATCGCTGTTGCTGACCAGAATACTATCCCCCACATCCATCTGTGCGAACGGATAATACTGCCGACCAAAGACCGATGCTGGTGCAATCCCCTTTTCAATTTCAAAACCCATAAGAACACGTCCTTTCATTTTTCATACTTCTTTCTTTTCCAACTTACCTACAAGCATCCATCTCATCAATCAAAATAATCATCTAAAATTGTCTTCGGAAAATCTGGGTGCGTCGGGTGTCGGGTTCCCTAAAGGGAAACCCGACACTTCCGAAGTTCGTGCCGCCCGTCGGGTTTAGGCTTCCGAGCGTCGGGTCTTGTCGGGTTTAGGGGGTCTAACCCATTGAAATCATTGAATGTGCTAAACCCGACACTAACCCGACGCTAAATTTGACCATCTGGTAAAAACCGTCAGCCGTCGGGTTTAGCGGTTTCAATGATTTCAATGACTTACAAGACCCAAACCCGACACCCCTTTTCACGATTTCACCCGTCCATCCTTGCCAGTCATCCAAATATAGCCCTCGTTCTGGACCATATAACC
>Ga0208643_1001776_pt1 | contig 11354 bp, 8 predicted proteins | sample VirMetDEL_Nov_12_FD_184516 | JGI IMG/M metagenome (GOLD analysis project Ga0208643, IMG submission 184516) | Aqueous microbial communities from the Delaware River and Bay under freshwater to marine salinity gradient to study organic matter... | ecosystem: Environmental > Aquatic > Marine >... | reverse complement strand
GTACCAGAATAGTTGGTGTGAGCATAAGCCAAGTATCACAGTATACTACACTGACAGCGAGTTCCTTCAGGTAGCTCAGTGGATTTGGGATAACTTTGACTTGTGTAGTGGTATTAGTTTGTTGCCTGTAAGTGAACATACGTATCAGCAAGCTCCTTATGAGGACATCAATGCTGAACAATATGAAGAACTACTAGCATCAATGCCAAAAGATATTAACTGGAACGACCTGCAATACTTTGAGCAGGAAGACAACACAACCGGCTCACAGGAGTTAGCGTGTACCGGCGGTGCTTGTGAGATAGTTTAGTAAGACTTGGGGGTCATTGCGACCCCCCTTTTTTATTCCTCGTCGTCAGATAAAGCATTGTAAGTTGTAAGCATACCTGCACCTACACCTGCTCCTCCTGTCATCTTCGCTCCTTTAATTTTACCCCTAGCACTAGCGGCTCTAGCTTCGTCAGCGGCTGTCGGTGTTACTTTTCCCTCCCGCATGGCTCTCAAGGCGTGTCTATCAGCCCCTTCACCTCGTTTACGTTTAACACCTGTAGCGTCTTCCACCCTTTTAACAGCGGCATCTACGTTAGTTTTTGTCTTGCGCGATACTACCTGTTTAGCGTCATACTTAGTCCCTGTCTTGTATGAAGACTCAACCAACGGTGACGCGGTGATAAGATGGTTACCACCAACAGGAGTCTTACCGAAAATGTCATGCCCGTCGCTCAGCATAGAGTACACTTTCTGGTTGCTAGGGTCTACTGTAATAAAGACGTTCATGCCTCCTAATTCCTGTTGTCGTGATAAAAACGACTGCTGAGTCACTAGGTAACCTTCCGGTGTCTTTATATCAGATACGTTACGACCACTTACTACGTTACCCATCTCATCAGTTACTTTTGCCGGTTTAATAACTTTAGTATCTACGAGCCTGTTATACTTTTTAAGCAAGGCTTCCGTTCCTGCTTGGTTCTTAGCAAACGGCTTACCAGAGGCTTCAATAGCCCTAGCTCGCAACAACTGACCAACAACCACAGAAGGTTGCTTGTCGCCTGCTAACAGCTTCAATGCTTTATTGTCTAACGTAGCAGTTATCTGTAAAAACTCCACCATGTCCTTTGGGCTTATGTTTTCAGAGGTAGTGCCTCTCAGTTTGTTAAGGTCTTTCAGGTAAACATCAGTCAGGCCACCGTGTAACGAACGCATAGCCGTAGAACCGGCCTTATTAGCCCCTACAGCCTCTAAGTAGCCTTCGTTACTACGTGAGGCAGGGTCTTTAAACTGATACTCGTAAACACCCTTCTTGTCCGTTACGTGAGGGCCATCAGTTAAGTGCCTTGTCGCTCTAGCTACAATAGACTCTGGTATCTCCTCCGCACCTTCCGCTCTGAACCTATTGCCTACGTTATTAGAAAGAGTAGCAACATCACCCCTAGCCACTCTGTTGTCTAAGTAGTTAAGACCAATAACACTTTCCTCAATAAGAGTACCTTCGTTGTTAGGCAACTGCCGGTTAATAGATACAGCCGTTAAGTCAGCGTCCTTCCCTCGTTCAGATAAAGCATCGTCCAGTTTAGCATCAGATATGCCGTATTCTCGTCGTTTAGCGACTGCGGCGGCGTTGGTGCTTTCCTTCACAGTAGCAGGCATTGCCTCTCCGTATTCCTTCAAAAAGTTTTTAACGGAAACAAGAGGATTACCTGAATAAAACTCTGGGATATTTGTACGCATATTCTGCGCTGTTTTGTTTAAAAAGTTACCTGCGCTCTTCCCTACAGCTTTAGCAGGCGGCCCTAGTACAGGCACAGCACCTACACCGGCTAACAACATACCTGTACCGTCACCTGCTTGTCTTGCATCCTCAAAGTCTACGGCGGCTAGACCAGTACCCGTAAACGGCAGATAGTCACCTAAACCAGTTAGTTTCTGGGCTTGTTGCAGGTTCCTACGCTCAGTACCCCCTAATAGCCCCAGTGTTGAGGCTACTCCTTGTTCAACATTACCTCTAAAGGTTCCTTCGTCGGGAACCAGTTGGACGTTAGAACCTCCTTTAACATAAGGGTCGCGTTGTGCGCTTGCCTTTAAATCCCTGTTAAGTTTCTCTTGAAAGGAAGGCTCTTGTTTTATGACACCGTTTAAGATGTCTAATAAAGGGTCACTGCTTGTACGGGATTTCTGGGTACTCATACGCCTGTTCTTCCTTTGTTAAATCTTCAGCATCAGTTAGCGGTAGTTTCATAATCTCTACCAGTGTTGCCCTGTCCAGAGCAAGGGCTTCGCGCATCTCTTTTGACTTTGTGTTTCTACTTATCTTATCCATAGTAACCAAAGTTTTACCCAGATACTTACGCAAAGCAGGACTCACAGTACCACGATAGGCGGCATATCCAAGACCACCGGCAACAGCGGCTGTGCCTAAATAAGGAAGTAAGTCTTGCAACGTCTGACTAACAGTAAAGCTACCCAGAACACCTAGTGTTGCTATTTTACCGTAGGGCGTTTTAGGTAGTGAAGAATCAGTAGCTCTCATTATGTTTTGAAGGCTACGACCTAACGCTGTATCAGCATCCTGAGCGGCCTTAGCTTTTACTATGTCCTTGGTTCTATACAATAAGTGCATATCTTTAAGCTGTTCAGCTACTTTAGAAAAAGGAGTAACTTCAATGATTTTACCATTAAGGTAGTCTCTTACAGCTTTCTGAGAAATAGCAAAGGCTGACTCATTACCTTCAAAAGCCTTACGACCTGTGTTTTTAATGTGATTATCAAAAGTTTTACGTAACTCATATAAACGAGCAGGTGTAATATCGCCATCACCTAACTGACCGTCTAACCAACGGAACAACTGAGCCGCTGTCTTGGCCTGCGTTTCTCCGGCTAAAGCAGGGTTACCAGTAACAGGGTCTAGCAGGTCGTCGATAATACCTTTCATATCAGAACGTATGTCTGCTTTGTTTACTTTAACGTAGTCATACTCACGTAGCTCTTTTACTAGCTTTTCGCCACGATTGTTTATTTCACCAGTCAGAATGTCTTGGTTTTTCTGATTACTCTTCGTACCTGAAACTTTAGTCTTTTTTAAGGTATCAATAGTATCTTCATCACGCTGAGTACGTCTGTAACGTGTTGTCCCTCTTTCATCAGTGTACATCTGTTCCTGACGCTCGGCACGGTTAGCAGGAGTGTCTAAAGGCGTTATTACTTCCTCTAGGTCTGTCCTTGTACGGTCTTCGACAGTACCTGCGGCTGACCGCTGTAAAGAAACACCACGCTTACGTAGCTCACTTGGAGAGTAAGGTACAGGGTTACGCATCATAGGCGGTTTGTAAACCTCAGCTATCTGGAAGACACCTTTAAGTGTGTCAGCCTGAACAGGGTTATTCTGTGCGAACTCTGTCCACGCATTAATACCAAACCGAGCGGCATCTAAGCCAACCTCAGCCAGAGGTGTGTCTGCCAGAGGAGATAATGTCTCAACAACAGTATCTGCAATTGCTTTTTCATTGCTGTCCGGTATAAGTTCTAACAAGCCTTTACCGCCCAACATAACAGCTTCAGCGATTGGGTTTGTAATGTAGCTTTTAACAGCTTCACCTACTACTTGAGGAGCAAGCTGACCTGTAGTGCCGCCTCTAGCAAACGTTTCTGCTGTTCTTTCCATTGCTCTCTGAGGGAACTGTCTAATACCTTCAACAATACCCTCCCCTGCTTCTACCGTAGCCTGACCCATATCGTAGTCTGTAGGCTGATAGCCTTGAGATGCTTGCTGTTTCGCCTCTAGTTCTTGAGCGGCTCTTACAAGCTCCTCTACGACCGCCATGTCCCCCTCTTGGTCAGCGAGGAGGATAGCGGCGTTTAGTTCTTCTAAAGTTGGTTCCATGATTACCGACCTTTATTTAATACGGTTTAAGTAGCTCTGAGCGCCTGTACTGTAGCCTTGCTGTGTAATAGACATAGCAGGCGGCTGTATGTAAAGGCTCTGATAAACAGAATTGTCTAATTTAGTACCCTCCACCCTGTTAAGAGTGTCCAACGCGCTGTTGTTAGCGTTGATAGCGTCCATAGCAACTTGGCTTTCAATACGGATAACTTCTCTGATAGTTTTCTCATCAAGAGCAATATTACCAGCCACGACTTTCTCAATGAACTCTCTATCCTTATCCGAGATTGCTGTACCGGAACCAAGGGCTTTAATAAGAGGAAGTACCTGTTTAGCACGACTAATCATAAACAACTCAGTCGCCGCAACTTTGTCTTCCATATCTTCAGGTAGAATACCCATTGCCTTGCCTATACGCATTACTTCCAACTGAATAGGCGCAGTAAAACCACTAACAATACCTTTGTCAAGAACTTCCATACTATCTCGGTTAATTCTTAGTATTTTCTCAGCTGTCTGTGCTTGAGCGTTTAACTCCAAGAAGTTATCAGTCATCTTACCTGTCAGCTTAGAAGTAATACCATCAGCCGCACTAATCTGTTTAGTAACAACAGGAGCAGGACGAAGACCTAAGTCCATAGGAGACTCCCACTTACTTGTCGCAGGGTTCCAAACATTAGCAGAATCATCTACACGACGGCTCTGAACTTCTCCCTGAGCATTAGTAAAGGCTTTAATAGTTGCTTTCTTACCTTCTAGTTGCTCAATAAACAGCTCATCGGACATCTCGTCAAACTGTCCGTTTTTAATTTTAGCAATTAGTTTAGGACTAGCGTTCTTACTTTGAGCAACAGCTAGTTTACCTTGACGGCCTCCTTTATTTATTGTCTGACGTTGTTGCTCATCATAAATAGACTTAGCCGCGTCTTCTATAGAGCCTCCCGATTGTAAAAGCTCTACAGTGTTTGTTAGACCTAACTTAGTAGCTGTGTCAATTAACCCTTGTGTTTGAGCAAGTCGTTGATTTTTCTGCTGATACATCTGAGCTAACTGTTGTGCTCTCTGTGGGTCAACTTTCCGTAAAATATCTACATTTTTTTGTTGCTCTACTTTATCGTTAGTGTCTAAATTAAGAGAGCTAATCGCCGCGTTAGCTTGTTGTTGTGCAGTACGAGGGTCTTGACCTGCCGCCCGTAGTAGTCCGCCTGCCATTTTATCAGCAAACCCCTGCGCTCTTGCCGCCATACGGCCTTCTCGGTTCAACCCCTGCATAGGGTTAATAGGTCTAGTGTCTAAACCTGTAAGCAAACCTGCGTAATCTTGTTGTGCCATTATATTAATCTCCTATGAATTAAAGGTTATCCCACCAGTCCGAAACCTTTTCTGAGGCTTTGTCTAGTACACTATCAAACAAACCGCTAGTAATTTGCTCGCCTGTTTCAGGATTAACTCTACCCGATAGTGTGCCTAATAGACCTTCCATTTGAATTTGACGTAACTCATTAGCTTGCTTCTGTCCTTCCATAAAGCTCTCTAAGCCTCCTGATGCCGCTTGACCATACAAAGAACCTTGCTGTCTACGTGCCGCATCAGCAAAGGAAGCAGGAGAAGTAGACGCACCAAACAGATTAATAGCTTGCGTCTGTGGGTTATAGCCTGCTTGCTGTAAACCTTGCGCTCTTTGTAACATTTGAGCTTGTTCTTGTCCAAACTGTTGACGTGCCCCTAACTGAGCATTAAGCATAGCTTCCTGTCGTGCTTTCTCAAAAGCAAGCTGTTCAGGAGTACCACCGTACGCCGCTGATGAAATCCCTTGACGACCACTAGCAAATAAACCTTCCTGCATACGCATACGCTGACGTTCTTCTTCAGGTCGCTGTGCGGCTCTCATCTGCTCATAGATAGCCTGTGAACCTCCCGCTACGTCACCTGAAAGACCACCAAACATACTCTGTGCTTGACCTAAGTACTGGTTCTGTCGTGCCTGTTCTTCAGGAGACAGTTGTAAGTCTAGGCCACCTTCGGGAGTTGTAGCTCCTGTGGCTAAACCACTAGTAACAGTGTAGGGTTTAAACTCAGCCATCCCTGCGGCTGTTGTTCCTATCTCCTGTCCAACACCTAAACCTGCCTGACCTGCGGCCTCAGCGTCACTAATACCTTCTCTACCTGCATAATAAGCGGCACCACCACTTGCTAAATCGGTTAAAAAACTACTCATTAGAACGTACCTCCGTTAATGGTTGTTGCCACAAGTTCTCCTGTCACAGTAACTCCTGTGTTAGTTGTCTCTAGTTTCTTACCGTTGTTGTAGTAAAGGTCTACGGAACCGTCAGTCTGACATAAAATATAAGTTCCTGAGCCTGCTCCTTCCCCACTTCTAAGATTTAAAAACTGATTAGCGTGTAAATAAACACCTCCTGTACCTGTATCAGTAATATAGGAGTTAGAACCATCGTGATAAATGTTTAAATCAGAGCCTGTGCCGAACTTAGCTTTTACGTTGTCGTTAAACAACAAGTCACCAGTTATGGTATCGCCTGCGATGTCTACTTTAGAAGAAATAGCCGCTTGAATAGCAGAAAAGTCTGCATCAAAGTCAGCACCTTTAATAATCTTATCTGTGTCACCGGAAGGTAATGAATCCTTACCAAGGTAGTTAGTTGTGTACGTATAGTTACTCATTAAAGCAGTCTCCCGATTAGAGCTAGTATGTCAATTTTTTGAATGGAAAAGTTACTGTTGTTAATTATTGTTTCAACGCCAAAGGATATTGTAGTGCCTGAACCACTAGCGTTTACTGAAGGTCTGTTTACAGTAATACCTGCGCTATACTCTGCTGTTGTGTTGTATTCTGCTATACCAAACTGTGCTATTGTGTCTGAACCAAATGTAAATGTTTCCTGAGCGTAGCTTTCTTCGTAGTCATAACCCCACTTCAACACCGCTGTAGATAAAGCACCACCAATAACAGTAATACGCATCTTCTTAAGGAACTTCTCGTTAGCGGGAGCGCCAAAGTCTTGCTCATTACTAAAGTATTTCATACGATAGCTGTTTCCTGCGTCCTGAAAGCTCCCGTACTGGACGATACCTAACGTATCCTTACCCATGTATAGGGTGCCGTTAGAAAGCCTCTCAAAGGCTGTAAGGGCTATTGATGTCCATTTGGTTGCGCGATACGCTCCGTCCTCTAAAGCACCTCGTAGGTCAAATACATAGACTTTACTAACAGCGGGTAAGGACAATAAGTAAAAGGCATTCTCAGGACTGTACACAGACTTAACACCTGTAGTGTCTGAGGGTACATCTGCCATAAGGTCAGAGCGTACATTCTTACTGATGTCACGTAATGGCTGTGACTTCTCCTGAATCAAGCGACCTAGCGACATAACACCTTGGTCGGATAGGAAGATTAAGTCGTCCCCTGTTTGCTGTACAGAGTCTCTAGCAATACAACCTACGTCAATGATGTCAGTCATACTAAGAGCATCCGCAGGAGCAGAGGCTCCACTGTATATAACAGTCTGACGCTTACCAAAGATAACCAATGAGCCGTTAAACTCTGCAAGAGCTACTGTCTCATCCGAACGCCATACTTCAGTTAAGTCTAAAGAACCACCTGTGTGGAAATCGTCCGCACCAACAGCAGTCCAATAAACAACGTACTTGTTGTCTGTTTTATCCGTAGCCCATAAACGACCTAAAGCTCCCATTGCTTCGTTAGTCTGTGGTGCTGTGTGGCCGGTTCCTTGACTATGCGCTAACTCAGCCAAATCGCCAATACCGTTTGTACGCTTCAGTGGGATTTGACCACGTTGGAAGAAGTACACACTGTTGTTAAAACTTACAATCTTCCAATGATTAGACGTAGGAGCTGAATAACCGTTGGGGAAACCTAAAAGAGTTAAAGTTGTAGTGCCTGTGTAGAGTCTATTGTTGCCTGCTGAGTATACAGTCTTTGTTCCGTCATACGCAACGTGTTCATGTATAGCTTCAATAGGGTTAGCACCAAGGGCATTCTGACCGGTAGGGAAAGATGTAGAAACCTGTGTGTGTCCCTGTCTGGCGGCAATACGACCCTGTTTGTCTATCACACAGTTGTCGGCTTGCTTAGCAAAGTTGGCTGACATACCGACAGGGGAGTCCTGTGTATTCAAGCCAAAGAATGCCGGAGCCGCAACCGATAAGGGTTGTAGTTGTTTACTCATACGTCATACCATATAGTTTCTGTAGGGAAGCGAGCCGCGTCCATAGAGATAGCATCAGCCAAGCTAGACTTAGCCAAGCCATACAAAGCCTGAGCGGAAGCACCACCAGTCTCACCACGTTCCTCTGCCGCCATGGCTGTAGCAAACTGAATCACAGGAAGGTAAGGAACAACGATATTGTCAGTTGCTTCCGTTAGCTCGTCTGACCTGTCAACAACATTAAACTTTAAGTTGTACACTTTGTCAGGTACAGGATAGAAAGCTACACCTTCGCCGTTTACGTTCTCTACGTAGCCTGTGTACACATAGTTGTTAGGGACAGAGGCGTTAGCTGTGTTGACAAACTTGTCTTCCTGCAAGCCTGCTTCAGTTCCTGCATTTACAAAACACTTCTGTGTCTGGTTAGCTACTGACAATGTTTTAAACATCTGTGACACGCCTGTCAGGCTGTACTCACGTTGGTCTGCTACAGTGTCTACAGCTATTTCCTTACGCAGTACTGACCAATCCCACGAGTCCTCTACGAGACGTACAGCGTCATTAACGTAGTCTCCTACTAGCTTGGCGTAGGTAGTGGACGTAACGGAAGCGACTTCGTCCTCACGTAACCTACGTAGCACTCTGTTTATTGCGTTTAAATAATTCATCCGAATAGGTTCCTGTTATTAAAATCACTTGAAAAAGGGTCGTCTTCAAAATTTACTACTTGCTCTTTCGGTGGGGCTTGTTCTATACGCTCTACGAGTCCAAAGTCTTTCTCTTTAAACTTAAATAAATCCCTACCAAACAGCGAGTCCGTAGTACGTGTACTTGACAACCGACCTCCTCCTCCTCCTGTCAGTAGAGAGTCTTTAATAGGCTGTAGTATGTTATCGTCTATAGTAGAACCTATAGGTCTTGCGGCATCTTCTATAGCAGAACCCGCGTCTCCTATAGAACTTGTAACAGGGTCAGTTACGTCTCCAATGGCAGAACTGACATCACCAATAGTGTCAGAAACAGTATCATCAATAGCAGAACCTACGTCACCTATTGTAGATAATACTGGGTCAGTTACGTCTCCAATGGCAGAACTGACATCACCAATAGTGTCAGAAACAGTATCATCAAGGGCTGAACCTACGTCTCTAATTACGTCTTCCACAAGAGGAGCTACGTCCTCTACTGCTGTAATAACAGGGTCTACCACAGGTTTAACTACGTCTTCTATAGTTTCACCTACTGTTTCTACCGCTGTAATAACAGGGTCTACTACAGGTTTAACTACGTCTTCTATAGTTTCACCTACTGTTTCTACCGCTGTAATAACAGGGTCTACTACAGGTTTAACTACGTCTTCTATAGTTTCACCTACTGTTTCTACTACAGACAACAAAGGGTCAACTAGTGGTTTAAGGGCATCTTCGATGACACCGAGGTCAACATCAGGTACGTTACCAAAACTACCACCCTCCGTTATATACTCTACAAGACCGTCTTTTAAACCTTCTTCTAAGTCGCCTCCGTTAAGAACAGTGGTCACACCTGTCTTTATGCCCTCGATAACGTCAGGGTCGTTTGCAATATCTGGAGGTATTCCTATGTCTTCCAATAACCCTGTAACAGTATCTGTAGGAACAAGTGACGTAACAAGTTTAACAGGGTCTTGATTACCTATAGCTTCAATAACATTAACAGTTGTTCCATAGTCCAAGCCAAATAAACCAACTCCGTCTGTAACTTCAGAACCTGTTAATAAGGTATCGGCCATTGTTGAGCCAACTGTACCACCACCAAGAGGGTTTACCATGTCGCCATCAAGACCAACAGGGGGTTTAATTACTCCTGCTTGTTCTAAACCACCAATAACTAAGTTAGCGTAGTCTGAACCGTGCAGTGTTTCACCTGATGCTAGTTTGACAGCAGAGTATAGTTTTTCGGACGTGCCTCCTGTAGCCGCGGCTAATATGGTACGAGCGCCGGGAATTAAAAACTCGTCTCTAAACTGTACCCACTCAGACGAATCAGGAATAGGCTCGTTAGTAACTGCCATTCTATCAAAGTATTGAAGTTGCTGTGTTGCGTTGGCTTCTTTAGGGTAGTAAAAATCTTTAAAAGCTACACCCCAACTTTCAGGGTCGTCAGGATTACCCACTACTAATATAGAATCCCCTGTTTTATAATCAACAGCGTTAGGGTCTCTATAAATACTGTCTATTTTGTCAGAGCCTCGCGGAGCTTGTATTTCAAAAAGAAACTCATTAGTTCCCTTTTTTGCTTGGTCTAAATTATATTCGTTACGCCACGCGGCTTCATAGTCTTCTTTACTAATCTCTTCATTTTTATACAGGTTATGAAGATAAGACACTTTACCAGAAAAGTCTGAGTTTTTATATTGCTGTTGAAATTCAACTACGTTACCTTCTTCTTTTAAACTGTCTAAAGCGGTTACATAGTTTTCTTGTTTAGCTAAAAAGTTGTCAGCTATTAAATTGTAAGCCTCGTTAGCGTCATCTCCTGACTCATACCACGCTCTAGCTGTCTGTTCGTCAAGACCTCTATTAAGCATTTCATTATACGTAAAAGCTCTTTCGTACTCTTCAGTATCTCCGCTAATTAAACGACCACCAAACGTACCGCTTGCGAGTTGTTGGTCTGTGGGTTTCATGAAACTAACATCTTGCATCATTTCGTCAGTGTAGTCCATGTACGGCAGACTGCCGCTTGCTAAAGCATCTGCGTAGCCTTCAGGGTCTTCACTATAGCTTGCGCTAAACTCACTACCTTCTTTAGACGCTCTTGCATAATCTGAAAACGGGTCAGAAGTAGTAGTAGTGTCCCCTGTTTCTCTGTAACCTGTTGCTGTAGCCACTGGTTCTACTTCAGGCGTTACTTCAGGTTCTACATAATCAGGAACATAGTCAGCCGGAGGAGCAATGTAAACAGGTGTAAAAGCGTCTGGTTCTTCATCAAAAGAACTATTGAGACTAACTACCTCTTCTTGGCCTACAGGTTCTACTGTCGGCTGTTGAGTCTGTTGCCAGTTTAACAAGTCTTGTTTATAAACACTATTAGTAGAACCACCTCGGTATCTACTGGGGTCTGGTTGAGGTAAAGCCATCACTTAATCCCCTTTGTCTTTTCGTATGTACGTAAACCGCCTAGCCCAAGCATTCCCATAAGGACAGGCAACATAGTTGACAAATCTATAAGGGGAATAACGATTGAAGAACTGGATAAAGCAAGCGCAAAGTTTGCCATCGGAATAACAAGGAAGTTACCCGCCATTC
>Ga0208643_1001769_pt1 | contig 11394 bp, 7 predicted proteins | sample VirMetDEL_Nov_12_FD_184516 | JGI IMG/M metagenome (GOLD analysis project Ga0208643, IMG submission 184516) | Aqueous microbial communities from the Delaware River and Bay under freshwater to marine salinity gradient to study organic matter... | ecosystem: Environmental > Aquatic > Marine >... | reverse complement strand
ACAACTCGGTGTTTAACCTCTAGATTGTTGGCAATATTGCTTATGTCACTGGTTTGGGCTGAACTGAGCTGAACACTATCAGTTTTACCTTGCTTAACTTCACCGTTAGCTTGTTGACTATTTACGACCTTTTTCCCGCAAGCACTAACGGCTAATATGGTCAAAAAAACTAACGTTATTGATTTCTTATACATAGTGTTCTTCAAATTTTCACATTTAAAACTTAAAAAGGACATAGTGCTGTAGCAGGCTATGCACATAGATTTCAACAGCGTTATTTACGACAATTTTATTAATCTAGAAATTCGCTGTAATGAAAACATACAGGCATAAATCGGCGCGAGTAAGTGTTCACTTTTTAAACTATTGAACGTTGCTTCCGCTAGTTTATTCATCTTGGTTTCGTCAACAATATATAAACCTGTTAAATTAATTTCCTTGTCTGTATTGGTTTTAATTGTCAGCGCTTGGGGAGAGATTAATTCGTGCTTAACCAGTTGTTCGATAAAATTTTTAGTGGCTGACATTTGCGCACTAAATGTCGACATTAACTCAATTTTTTTACTTAGAAATTCAGACTGTTGTCCGTCATTCACAAATAGTGCTTCACCTTGATTTTCGTTAACCTCACTTGCATCAAGATCAATGGCGACAACCTGTTTATCAACACTTTCACTGCTTGATGTTAACGCTAACGGGTATGCTCTTAGTTGCATCGGAATATACTCGGCCTGCCAGCCATCAGCATGACAAAATAAGTTTTCGTTGGGTTCAAGTCCCACTAAAGCCACTAAATGAAATTGTCCTGTTTGACCATCTTTTATAAAAACGATAGGGTAATCAGCCTGTGCTTGACTGAGTTCAAATACTGACAATGGCACCACATGTGACTTTGCCGCGTGGGCATAGCTAGCATCGGTTTTTATTTTTAATTTTTGATGCTGATTATTATTTAATGCTTGAAAATTCGACATGGTAATTCCTACAATAAAAGGTATTAAATGGCTTGAAAGTTATGCTTCATCAACTGCTCAATCAAGGCTCTATTGGTTGGCAATTTTGCCAATAACTGCTGTGTTACTTTTTGATTTTTCTGCGTAATGTTTTCTGCCATTCGTTGTTGATGAAATGATGCACTGTTATGGGCTATTTGCTGCGCAAACCCCATACCATGCAATACGTATTGGTAACTGTCTTGTAAAAATGGCTCATAAACATGGGGGAAATCATATTGGCTGATTGGCTGATAACGCCAATTTTCGATTTGCTCTTGTAAACTATCGGGCACGGATGACAGTGCTTTATTAGCTTGCCAAAAGCCTTCTGTTCTGTTCGATAGAAAGTAATGCAGTTTGATAAAATCAATGGTCTTTTTCCATCGATAGTTAAATGACTCATTGAATTTTTTCTCAACCATCGGTAGCAAACTGCGATGACGTGGAAATTGATCACAAAGCATATTAGCTGAAGCTTCAATAAGGAAAATTGCCGATGCTTCTAATGGTTCAACAAACGCTGCCGATAAACCTATGGCAACACAGTTACGGTGCCAAAACTTTTCTCTATAACCGCAGTTCATTTTAATTCGACGAGAAGATAACTGCTCTGCTTGTGGCCCAACATAGGCTCTTAACGTGGCTTCCGCTTCGTCATGGCTAATAAAGTCAGAGCAATAGACATAGCCAGTGCCTCTGCGATTAGCCAGACCAATATCCCAAGTCCAACCTGCAGATTGAGCCGTTGAAATAGTTTCACTACTTATATCTTGCCCTGGTGATTGATAAGGCACTTGCATTGCGATGGCATGATCAGTAAACAGCGTGTCTTTTATTGATTTAAATTTAATGCCGTAAGTTTCCCCTAATAACAGGCACTTAAAGCCGGAACAATCAACAAAGAAGTCACCTATAACAATACCCGCTTTATCGGTTTCAACCGCATCAATATCACCTTGATCATTTACCTTGACCTTAGTCACATTGGCACTAATAAAATTCACACCAAATTTATTAACGCACAGCTCTTTCAGAAATTCAGCAAACTTCCCTGCGTCTAAATGATATGCGTAATTCACTAAGCCTTCATATGCTCTATTGGCCATATTTTTGGGTGCTAAACCTTGCTGACAGATAGCCGCCTGTGGGCTAATAAAATCGGCATAACTTTGCTGCTTATCTGACATCGTCCAGTACGGACTTAAGTTAAATTCTTCCGCAGCAATAATGCCACTAAATAAGTGGTAATAGCTGTTTGAATGGTTAGCTTTTGGCGTTTCTTTCCAGTTGACAAATTTCGTTGCTTGCTTGAAAGATGCGAAACAAAAACGCATAAACTCACTTTCATCTATATCTAATTCTGCCAAGGTTTTTCGCATGGTTGGCCAAGTTCCTTCGCCAACACCAACAGTAGGAATATCAGGTGATTCAATTAAGGTCACCTGCACTGCATCTTCAGCAACACTATTGAGTTTTTTAGCTAACTTAGCGGCAGTAAGCCAGCCAGCAGTACCACCACCAACAATAACAACCTGATTTATATTATTATTCATTTACTGCCTCTATATCTTGTTAAAGCCATGCTGTAAAACTTGCGTAATAAGTTGTCTTTGCTCGGGTAATTTATCAATTAACATACCACTAGCCAGATCAATACGTTCGAACATTTCGTTAGCTTTCGCTGAGTCGTTATATGCGGCTTTATTATCACTAATGTCGGTAGTAAAGTTCATCCCGTACAGGACATACAAGTAACTGTCTAAATTAAAGGGTTCCCAAGCGTTGTCAAAGTCATATTTTGTTGGTGGCTGTGTTTGCCAATAGCTGAGGCGGTCGCTTAAATGAGTGGGAATACTTTTGGCATCACAATTATCTATCCAATATTGGCTGTCCCGACGTTGTGAAATGCAGTAGTGTAATTTAATAAATTCAACGGTTCGTTCCATACGCATGGTGAAGTGTTGGTTAAATTTTTCTTCTACATAAGGCATTTGTGCACGCGTGCGCGGGAATTGTGCCGCAATCATATTTGCAGCGGCGTCAAATAAATAAATCGCCGACGCTTCCAATGGTTCAACAAAGCCAGCAGACATACCAATAGCTACACTATTTTTATGCCAAAATTTCTTATGGTAGCCATGATTAAGCTTAATTTTTCGGATATTAAGTTCGTCAGAATAATCAGCGCCAATATAGTCAATCAGTTGCTGTTTCGCCTGGCTTTCATCAATATATTTACTGCTATAAACGTGCCCAACGCCACGACGCTCTTGTAAGCCTATATCCCAAATCCATCCCGATGTTTGCGCGGTTGCAACCGTATGAGTATTAATTGCTTGTTGACTATCTTTATAAGGCACCTGAACCGCTAGCGCCGTATCATTAAATAAGATATCACTAATATCATGCCAATCAATATTATACGTTTGCTTTATGATCAAACCTTTAGCGCCACTACAATCGATAAAAAAATCAGCTTGTATGCTGGCTTCTAATTCATGGTCGGTTTCAACAGATGTAATAAATTCATCCTCACCGAGAACAATCTTTGTGACATTAGCACTAACAAATTTTACGCCAAGCTTGTTTATGCAATGTTGTTTTAAAAAGTGAGCAAATTTGTTGGCGTTAAGATGATAGGCATATTCTTGTGCGGCACTGTATTCTGCCATCACAATTTGTTTTGGGGCTTTACCTGCATCGCATAACCGAGCTTGTGATGCGACTGCCCTATCGTATGACTGACGTTGCTCTTTATCCTGCATCAGCCAATATGGCGCGAGGTTAAAATCATATGATGAATGGCTAACGGTGCTTAAAGGATGATAATAACTAGACTTTTCATTGTTATTAGGCGTCTCGGTCCAATTAACAAATTCAGCTCCTTGTTTAAAAGTCGCGTCGCATTCGCGAATAAAGTCTGTTTCACTGACGCCTATTTTACGTAATGTTGCTCGTAAATTTGGCCAGGTTCCTTCACCTACCCCTAAAATAGGAATATCAGGTGATTCGACTAACGTAACCTTTACACCTTCTGGGGCTTTACTGTTTAAACTTTTAGCAAGTATTGCAGCGGTTAACCAACCCGCAGTACCACCACCGATAATAAGGGTATGATCATTCTTTGTGGTCATTTTATTTTCTCATAGTGCGGTGAATCAAACATTAGCTATAGCAAAACGTTTCAATTGAGGAAAGAGTTTAATTAGCATGGTATGAAAATAAACTTGAAAGGGAGGGAGAGTATCCCTTTCAAGTTTAATATGACGACTTAAAGGCGGTATGAAACTTTCAAGAAGACATTACGGCCATTATCTGCCGCTAAACGCATTGCGGTAAAACCACTACCAAAGCGTTGTGTCGTTGTCTCTTCGAATAGGTTAGTAGCTTCAAGACTCACATCTAAATTTTCAGTGGCATGCCAAGTGGCATTAACATCAAAAATACCGTATGAATCCCAATTAGTGTCACCACCGATACCTGTAGAAGGAGAAATAAAGCTATCACGGTAAGTATACGCGGCACGCGCAGAAAACAGGTCATTTTCATAATATGCGCTTAAATTGTAGCTAAGTTTAGATAAACCCGATAATGGTCTCTCTACAATGCCAATACCTTCAACGTTTTGTAAACCAAAACCTTCGGTGTAAGTAACATTAGCCGACCAACCAAACGCACCCATTTGTTGCTGATATTGTCCTTCAACACCTTGAATTTGACCACCTAAACCTTGACCTGGTTCACTAACAATGTATGTTGTACCATTCGCCTGTATTCTACTTTCATTGGCGCCTGCAACAATAAATGAGCGTATATCTTTATTAAATAATGTTGCCGATAAAAGAGATTCTTCATTAAAGTACCACTCAACCCCAATATCTGCCTGCGTGGCGCGGTACGGATCAAGTTTAATACTACCGCGGGTAATATTTATTGATGCGGCACCCGAATTAGAAGAAGGAATATTGGCCGCGGGATTTAGGAAGGTATAATTAGGACGGCTAATAACTTTCGCAGCTGACATACGTAATATAACATTTTCAGATAAATTCAACGCTAAATTGAAGCTAGGTAGCCAATCACTATAATCGCTATTCTCTGTTTCAATTTTTGAGGTATCAATATAACCATAATAATCAGCAGAAGTATCTGTAGCAACATAACGTAAACCTAAGTTACCACGGTAATCATCACCACTAAAATCACCCTGTACATACATGGCAAAAATATCTTCTTTAATGACACCATAACTTGATGTATTTAGGCTTTCACCTGTTTTATGAGCATCATAATGAGCTCTTAACTTGTCACCACTCACTCGCGCTATATTGGTTGGAGAACCAGCCAACAAACCAACTCCCGAGTGATTAAAATGACCATCAGCGAAAGATGCTTTTGTAATGCCGGTTGTTAAGCTGTCATCAAAAGTCCAGGCATTAGAATAACTGGTAAATTCATGATCACGTAATTTAACACCGGTTTTAAAATTCGACACCGGCCCCCAATCAACATCAAAATCAAAATCAACCTGAGCAAAGGTTTCTTCATCTTTTCGGAAACCAGCAGTAACCGCACCATTATTTAGCACATACTCTGAGTGGTCACTTGCATCAGTGCCGTTTGGTGACAATAACATTGCATCATTACCACTCATATCAAAATCTATCGATAAATCACTATTGCTTGAAACCCATCCAGCGTTGTAGTTACCACCATCGCCCCCTGTTGCCTCAGTCGTACCTATTTTAGCATTAACTCTATAGGTATCAGCGCTATATTCTATTTCATACGCTAATACTTCCGTGTCCATTTCAGCATTACGGGTATTTTGATCATCAAACGGAGCGCCGGCATAGTTACCATCTAAAGCAAAACCATTAGTTGGAGAGAACTTGGTTGCGCCAGTAACGTTTGCGTTGAAACCATCAGGATCGGTGCCAGCAATAATCAAGTAATTTTGGTTACTGTTCGCGGCATCTAAATCAACATGAAAGTAATGTAAGTTCATAGATAATGAATCAGACGGTGCATATTGCAATGTTAAGTCAATAGCATCACGTTCACGGGTTTGGGCAAATTCCGAAATACCAGCGCCAGCCCAACCATCATCCATATAGTTTTCAGCTTTATGAGCACGACCTATGGTTTCTAACGTTGAAAGTGCAGCTAAAATACCAAAATTTTCCTCTTCATTTTTCCAGCTATACATGCCAGTAAAGCCCTTACCGTCTTCATCAGCAATACTATTATCTTGGTATTCAGCAGAAAGAAATAAAGTATTTGCGTCCAAGTCGAGAGGTTTACGCGTGCGTACTACAACTGTACCACCTACACCACCTTCATCAAGATTCGCTGTTGGTGATTTATAAACATCAACTCCAGCAACCAACTCCGGCGGCAGTAAATCCATATCAAACGAGCGCTTTGCTGCTTGTTGAGAAAACCAACCTGTTGAAGCAACATAATTACCATTCATACTAACCTGAGTGAGTTCTGAATTTGTACCACGGATAGATACGTCACCGCCTTCACCAGCAAAACTTCTAACAATACTTACACCTGGAATTCTTTGCAGCGATTCGGCGATATTGCGGTCAGGGAATTTACCAATGTCTTCAGCTGAAATTGAATCAACAACTGCATCAGCAAAGCGCTTTTGATTAAGCGCTTCTTTAAGTGAGCCGCGAATACCAGTAACTTGAATTCGTTCTATTTCTTTCTCGGCTTTAGCTGTATTATCTTCTGCAGCCATTGCAAATGGTGAGGCACCACCCGCAAGGACCATAGCGATGCTACTCGCCAATACGCCTTTTTTAAATTTTTTAGATGACATCGACTTTCCCTTACACACGTTTTATATAATAGTTATTTTGTATAACCTTATGGAGACAGCGCTGTCTTTTATTGATGACAACGCTGTCATTAGCTAACTAAAACCTTACACAATAAATTTAACTTTGGCTAGACCTGATTACAAATTAATCGATAAAAATTCATTAACTTGTTGAAAATATTACACATAAATTTTATCTAAGTTAATTTTACTTACTAAGTAGTCAAGAAAAACACGCAATACTTAGTCGTTTTTAAAGCACTGTTTTCATATCATAATTGTGCATTAAGATAATAATTCATCAATTTTTTTGTCGAGCAGTCATGGCTCACTGCCACTGTACCTGTTTCTAATTCCTGCTGAATATTGGCTGCTAAGCCTTTACCAAGTTCAACCCCCCATTGGTCAAATGAACATATTTGTAGAATAATGCCCTGAACAAAAATTTTATGTTCGTAGAGCGCAATAAGTTGTCCTAAGCTGTGTGGGTCAATACGCTTAAGTAAAAGGGTATTAGTCGGCCTGTTACCTTTATGAACTTTATGTGGAGCAACTTTATCGATATAGTCTTGGGTGCGTCCTTTCGCTTTTAGGTCCTCACGTACTTGTTGTTCATTGACTCCAGTCATCAGTGCTTGTGTTTGAGCAAAAAAGTTCGCCATTAAGGTTTTATGATGGCCTTTAACCGGCGTTACACTCGCTACTGAGCCAATAAAATCTGCTGGTACAACATTATTACTTTGATGTAAATATTGGTAAAATGCATGTTGGCCATTAATACCAAGCTCTCCCCAAATTGACGGCACTGTTGCGTAACCAATTTCTTTGCCCTCCCAGTTAACAGACTTGCCATTACTTTCCATTTCAGCTTGCTGTAAATAAGCGGCTAACATGTGCAACGTCTGATCGTAAGGTAAAATTGCTTGAGACTTTGCCCCTAAAAAAGTGGTATTCCAAACACTGAGTAACGCCATGATCACGGGCATATTATGCTCAAGGGTTGCAGATTTAAAATGGTTATCCATGACGTTTGCGCCGGCCAAAAGTTGCTCAAACTTATCAAAACCTAAGTCAAGCGCCACAGCTAAACCTATTGCAGACCAAAGTGAAAAACGGCCACCTACCCAATCCCACATAGTAAAAATGTTCTCTTGTTTGATACCCAGAGACATGGCATTTTCCACATTAGCGGTAACGGCAACAAAATGTTTTGCGACTGACTTTTCATCAAAAGAAGCTGCGGTTAGCCAGTTAATTGCTGTTTTGGCATTGATCATGGTTTCCGTGGTGGTAAAGGTTTTACTGGAAACGATAAAGAGTACTTTTTCAGGCTCAAGCGGTCGCAGTATTTCAGCAATTTGGGCACCATCGACATTTGAAACATAATGCACATTGACACTATGGTCACTGTATTGTTTCAACGCCTCGGTGACCATTTGCGGACCTAAATTTGAACCACCAACGCCAATATTAACAATATCGGTAATGCGCTTTCCTGAGTAGCCTAGCCATTGCCCTTGCCTGACTTTTTCAACGAATTCGGACATTTTTTCTAATTGCTGATTGACCTGCTGACTGATGTTTTCGCCATTAACCTGTAACTTTTCACTTACAGAACCTCGCAATGCAGTATGCAGTACAGCTCGATCTTCAGTACTATTAATTTTCTCTCCGGCAAACATTTTACTCCGCCAATTTTCTAAATCACATTCTTTTGCTAATGCAACTAGAGCCTGCATCGTCTCGCTATCAATAAGGTTTTTGGAATAATCGAGCAACATTTTTGGTAGCTCAATAGAGAATTTCGCAAAGCGATTTTCGTCGGCTGAGAATAAATCATTCATGTGTTGAGATTTTTTCTCTTCAGCCAATTTGACTAAATTTTTCCAGCTAGCTAGTGTTTGTCGATTCAACATTATCCGTCCTTAATTAGGAAATATACTGTGCACTTTATTAACAAATGACAGCGCTGTCAATTTTAAAAGAATAAACAATAAATGAGCACAGTATTTTTATTTTGCTTGAATATTTACTAATTAAGGTTGCTGATAGTTAATAGAAACAATACTCTTAAGCTAATAGAGGGTTTTACAAACAATAATTTAAGGCTTTAATTGTCAATGAAAGCAACGATCAACAATGTCGCTGAACAAGCAGGTGTGTCAATAAAAACGGTTTCTCGTGTGATGAATAACGAACCATCAGTACGCCAACTCACTCGAGATAAAGTCATGGCCGTCGTTGAAGCGCTCAATTATCAACCCAACTTAGCTGCGCGAAACTTAGCGGGTACCAAGTCTTTCAGCATTGCTTTTATTTATGATAACCCAAATGCCTATTACATCATCGATATGCAAAATGGTATTTTATCCGCATGTAAAAAACAAGGCTTTGAGTTATTGATCCACCCCTGCGATGCTAAAGCTGATAGCTTGTTAACTGAAGTCACAAAAATGGTGAAACATTCACGTATAGCCGGTTTAGTGCTAACACCGCCATTTTCTGAGCAACCAGAATTTGTTCAACAAATGAAAGATCTTGATATACAAGTCGTTCGAATTGTGTCCGGTGATATTGCCCCTGACGATATTGCCCCTTGTATTATGGTTAACGACTACGCAGCAGCGCAAAGCATTACCCAGCACTTAATCGATTTAGGTCACCAAGATATTGGCTTTATCGCCGGAGAGGCTGAGCATAGATCTACGGTTGAGCGACTGAAAGGTTATAAACAAACACTAGACGCCAACAAGATAACATTAAATGAAAATTTGATTATAAAAGGCGAGTATTCTTTTGAGTCTGGGGTTAATGGCGCTAAGCAGCTCATGTCTTTAACAAAAAAACCTAGTGCGATTTTTTCATGTAATGATGAAATTGCCGCGGGCGCATTATTTGCCGCACGTTTAATGGGTATTTCAATTCCAGAGCAACTATCGATTACCGGCTTTGAAAATAGCCCTTTTTCACGTCAAACTTGGCCTACGTTAACCACGGCAGACCAACCAAACCAACAAATTGCCGAAGATGCCGCCAATTTACTGATTGCTTGTGCTCGAAAGCAAAATATAAACCTTGAAGCTAAGCAATACACCCCGCAACTTGTTATCCGAGACTCTACGGGAAAAGCGAGTAAATTCTCTGATTAAGAAAATACCCGTTATCAGTAAATTAAAGCGAGTATCCTTTGATAAACATCGCGATACTCGATTTTAAGTAACTGTCGACTTCGGCTGCAGAAACCTGCTTTTTGGTATTAAATTCGATACGCATCCAGCATTCTCCTTTCGCCATATTCAAAAATTGTAACGCGGCAAATTTAGGATCAGGAATTTTTAGCTGTTGCTTATGATTAAATTCAGCCATTAATTTCGCTACTTCATCGGTAAGTCGTTCAGGGCCTTCTTTATAGAACAGTTCCGATAACTGTGGATATGATTTTGATTCATAAGCACAAATTTTATGAATGGCCAACGCTTCTTTAGAGGTTAACATCGCCAAGAAGCGTTGTGCTAAGATTAACAATATTTCAGCTGGCTCACTGGTGTTGCTAACCGAAAACTCGGTCATTTGATAGGAATCGCACTTTTGCTTTATCGATGCGGCAAACAATTCATCTTTATTACCAAAGTGACTATAAACCGTTTGTTTTGAGACATTGGCGTTTTTGGCAATCAAGTCCATGCTGGTTGAACTATACCCTTGCTCGGTAAAAAGCATAGTGGCTGCCTCAAGTATTTGTTTTCTTTTACTTTCACTTTTACTTCTAACATTTACCATACAAGCGTTCACCACTATCAATTAAAATAACTAACGAAAAAATACTGTTTATTCTGCCGCGCAGGCCTCTGGTAAGCCCTACGACTACAATTGTGCTGCATAATACAAATTAATCTAGTCCTACCGCAACTTATTCAACTCAAGAACATGCTCCGACTAATTTTTGCCGTTAAAAGCCCAACAACCATGCGTAAAATATCAACAGATATAAATTTAACATTGGTACTAACATACACTAAATTAAACTGGACAGTCTAGTTTGATTAAACTAGACTCATTAGTCTAGTTAATAGTTTTTTATTTTAAGGTCAGTTCAGTGTTTAAACTTCAATACGCCAAAATTATAACGTCGGTTGTCAGTTTCCTTTTAACCCTGACTTTGCTAAGTGCTTGTTCAAAACCAGCAGAAGTAGCCAAAGAAGAAAACAGCTATCACCACAGCGCCAATATTCAAACAGTGTCACCTAGTATGACTTACGATATTACCCGCGAATATATCGGCAAAGTTGTCAGCAAACAGCTAACGTCACTAAGCTTTGAATATGCTGGTAAGGTCAGCAAAATTTATGTCGATAGCGGCGACAGCGTGAGTGAAGGTCAAATACTTGCCGAGTTTGATACTGAACTATTAACAATTAAGCGCCAAGAAATTCAAGCAACTATCGAACAATTGCATGCCCAAGCAGAACTTAATCGTCTGAATTTATCGCGGATCAACAAGTTAAGTACTAAAGGCTATAGCTCTAGGCAAGCACTCGATGAACTTGAAACCGAGAAAAAGATCAT
>Ga0208643_1001767_pt1 | contig 11401 bp, 8 predicted proteins | sample VirMetDEL_Nov_12_FD_184516 | JGI IMG/M metagenome (GOLD analysis project Ga0208643, IMG submission 184516) | Aqueous microbial communities from the Delaware River and Bay under freshwater to marine salinity gradient to study organic matter... | ecosystem: Environmental > Aquatic > Marine >... | reverse complement strand
AACTACGGGCGCAGCGGTTGGCGCAACTACGGGCGCAGCGGTCGGCGCAACTACGGGCGCAGCGGTCGGCGCAACTACGGGCGCAGCGGTTGGCGTAACTACGGGCGCAGCGGTCGGCGCAACTACGGGCGCAGCGGTTGGCGCGGGCGCCGCCGTACGCACCGGTTCGGGCCCGAAATCAAAGTCCATCTGGTTAACAGCCGCAATGTCCTCGGCAGACGCCGGTTCGACCCCGGGTGGAGGCGTGCGGCTTTGCGCCGCGGAACGGTACGCGTTTACGGCCGCGTTGATCTCTGTCTGCGAGGCATCGCCGGGTATGGTTATTACGTGCCCATCGGTCAGGCGAACCCGGGTCTCATTTGACCCGCTACTGGTAACCCGCGTGGTGCCGACTATTGTGGCGTCGCCCGCGTCTGGGCCGGGCCGTCTGCCAATAGGATCATCGTCGAACTGCGTGTCTTCGTCCCCCGTAGCAGGCGGCGTAGCAGGCGGCGTAGCCGTCGGGGCTTGCGGGTCGCGGCGGAACCGCCCGGCAGTGTAACCCACACCCCCGAAAGCACCGCCCAGCGCTCCACCTGCGATCCCGGCCTGCAAGTATTCTTCGTACGCATCTGGGGTATCTAGGGGTAGGCCCGCCTGTTGGCGCTCAAGAACCTGTTGCCCGACTTCGGTAAGCCCCTCTACGGGGATGTTTGCCAGCATACCTTTTACGGTAGCGCTCCCGAGTTTCCCCACGAGGAACACGTTAGACGCAGCCTCTAGCGCGGTCTGCCCAATGGCGGCATAGGCCGCGGCCCCAACATCAACGGCGTCGCGTGCCCCCGAGGCCACTTGCTCTTCCTGCCGCTGCAGGTTGAACCCCATAAGTGTGGGGTACGACGCGGCCACGGTACCTATGATTGCCGCTACAGGTGCGGATGCACCTAATGCGGCTGCTGCGCCCCCTGCACCTACCGTGCCTGCAATGAGGGGCAGTTGTTCCCCGGCGAGTTCGCCCAAATACGTGAGGCCCGATGACAACCCGCGGACGTTGCGAAAGTCCGGTGAGGCCATACTGCGGGGGTCTTGCTGCAGGATACCCTTCTGCCGTTCGGCCGCGGCCGACTTTAAGTAGTCGGCGGTATCCTCAAACCCTAAGTTGTCGGCCAGCGAGCCTAGACCTGACTGCATGTTGGGGATACCGCGCGCAAGACCGCGAGTAATGGCGGTGCCCTCTAGCGGGTCCGGGGCGAGCGCCATACCCATCTGAGATTCGTACTCACCCTCCTGCTGCATGAGGATTGACTGCATACGGGCCGTCTCGCTGGATGTAGGTACGTCTCCGGCTATAGTGAAGTTATACGGTTGCCCGCTTATAAACCCAGCGACTGTATAAGTACCCATCTCAGCTCATCCTCATTAGTTCTTAGTGGCGTCGAAATTTCCGCCCGCCGTGGGGGCAAGCATGGTGCCTACAGGAGCAACGGCGCTATTCATGATATACTGCCGCTGCGTCTGTAACCTATCTAGCATCCGTTGGGTATTCGGGTCTAGTCTCTCTGCTTCGCGGCCCATCATAGTCCCGAAGAAACCGAGCGGCTCTAAGTCACTCTCCACCTGTTTGATTTTTGCAATCTCGTTGTCGAGGACTTCTAGCTGGCGCGCCTGTCCGGCCGTAAATTCGGTTAGCCCTTCTAGCCCACCACCGCCTCCGCCGCCTCCACCGCCACGCCCGCTTGCCGCCGCGCGCTTCATGGCCATGATCTCGGCTTCTTGTTTGCGTTTCTGGTAATCCGCCCGGGCGGCCCCCAGTGCATCAAGCCCTACTTGGCCTGCTTCGCCCATGGCTTGACCAAAGGTTGGGGCCTTGGACGCTGCCAGTGCGGCACCAAAGCGTGCCAGTGCCAGCCACTTGTCTTGTTCGAACATCCGGTCTTGGGCCGTCGCAGGAGGAGGTGCACTTGCGCTTATACCGCCTATACCGCCTATACCGCCACCGCCTGCACCGCCACCGCCTGCGCCGCCACCGCCTGCGCCGCCACCGGGGCTCGCGGGCCTTGTGGGCGCAACACCTTCGGGCACCGCCGGGTCGGTAGCGGGTATAGCCGCCTCAACCACGTTAGGCCCCAACGGGTCTTGCGGGGTGTAACTTAGGCGCTGCGCTTCGGCCGCATCCCCAATCCGGCGGGCAACACTCGTGGCAAAAGGCATCACGTAGTCGTTTACTGCTCCCGCCATACCGGAGCCTAGCCGGTACTCCCATGACCCGTCATCGGCGAGAGGGGTTTGTGTAGGCGCTCCGGGCATGGATGCGCCGAGCACCCCTACACGGGGGTCACCGAATGTGGTTGCCGCAAGCCGTTCCTGCTCAACGCGCGCGTCTCCGGGAAACACATCGGGGCGGGCTTGGGTAGCTTTGTATCGGGCGTCTAAATCCGCTTGCGGGGTGTCGACCGCGGCCTGCTCAGCAATAGCTATATCCGCCCTCGTTTTGGGGCTCTGAAACGGGGCACGGTCCCCGCCGAATAGCGGAGTATCCGGTTGCGGTAGTGCTATCGCCGACTCGATGGAGCCAAGGCCGCTGATACCTAGCGACTCAGGCATACCTGACATGATGCCCGCCGAAGGGTTGGGTCCCCGAGATGCGGGCAGTAGGGTATAGGGCCGCATCAGTGGGTCGTTTGGGAGCCCATCCGCGAACAGAGGTGAGGCGTCCGGAGCGTCGGCCAGAGTGCGCAATGTGGCCGCGGTATCTTTGAGCCTCCTTCCCTCCGGCGGTACCATAAACCCGGGATCGGTAGGAGATGTAAATAGCCGCGGAGCCTCAAGGCCAAAGGGCATACGTTCCGAGTCAGTGCGACCCATCATGGCCTTACGACCGAGGTCTATCTTGTTTGCCGTACGCTCGAGCATGGCTCCCGCATCGGGGAAACCTAGTACAGATGCTAGATAGCCAAGCGTCGCCGTCCCGCCAGCGGTAGTGCGTCCCCCGAGGCTAGCTCCACTAGCCAGCAAGGCGTCCGCTTGGCGGATAGCGTCGATACCGACCTCGTTAATAAACTCGCCGATATTAGCGCCGATACCACTCAGTGAGAGTGCACGAACCGTCGGAGAGTCCGACAATAGCTGGCGTTGACCCTGCTCTGCTTCCATAGTCTCGAGGGCGTTTAGCCGATCGCCCCGAACATCGATATTGGATTGGTCGGACGCGGCAGTCCCTCTACCCCGTAGCTGTTTTGCTCGTAAGCGCTCCGCTACCGTTGGAGGCTGCGCCCGTTTAATACCGGCAAGGCCGCCTTCTTGCATCGGTTGCACCGGAGCTGGCGCCGCGGCGGGGGCCGTCGCCTGCGGCGTAAGCTGCCCTTGCTGTGCAACGGCGCTGTCGTTCTGCGCCATGGAAGTCTTCGGTGCCATAGCTTGCGCCATAGTGGCTAGGCCGCCTTGCGGTACGCCCGCGGCGTTCACTGTGTCCTGCATGACGGTTGTCTGCGGGGGCCCTTTATCCAACGCGGCGGCACTCTCCATGCGGGTGCGCCGCTGGAGCTCCGTCATAATAAGAAACGGCGGTATGCTACCCGAGGGGGACTGCATCTCTTGGACAAGCTGCCCTTTGGACAGATCACGTAGCTGCTCTTGGGCAGTGAACAGGTTCATCATCCTTGAAGCCCTTTATATGCACCGATCGCTTGAATGCCCGTACCGAGAATTTCCCGCGCGGGGTTAGACACCCCGTAGGTGGTCTGCGTCGTTTCCGGAGATACGGGCACCCCGCGAAGGATGGAGGACCGCATCTGCAGTTGCTGTTCCGGGAACGCCTGCTGCCGTAGGAAGTCCTCGTACGCAATATCCAGCCCGGCCTGACGCCGCGCCTCGTCCGTCTGGCCCAAGGCCTCGAGCATCTGCGCGCTCTGGACGTCGGCTGCGCGGCCTGTCTCACCGATCTGCACCATCCGCATAGCCTCGTCGGAGCTGAACCCGAGGGCCTGCAGCTGCTCTTGGACTGCGCGAGCGTTCTCGGCGGCTTGCGAGGACTGCACTCGACCTGCCTCACCGGCAGCGCCCGCCTGTACTCGCCCAAGCTCTCCGGCGCCCAGCTCTTGTGCACGTGCACGTTCGCCGATCTGCGCTTGCTCGCGGGCGAACTGCGCTCCACGGTCAGCTTGGAACGCCTGCTGCGCGTCTTGGTACGCGGACTGCATACCGGTCCCGTAGATGTCACCCATCTGCCGCTGAAGGGCTTCTTGGGCCATGGCTTGCTCTACGCCCGACCGAGAACCCCCGAGGGCCCCCGACTGAACTGCGCGGGTGTCTCGTGCTCCTTGGCTTACGCCAAACTGGCGACGTGCCTCGTCGGTCTGCCGGTTCAGCACGTTCTGGATATAGGGGGACATGTATTGGGATGCGGCATCCGGAGTGAATAGCTGGGTGTCGCCGTATTGCCCTGCGGTCGACGGCGCGGCCGAGAACCCAGAGGCCCCGAACTGATACGGCTGCGCGCCTGCAGCTATATTCTGTCCCGCCGCTGCGTTGCTGCGGGTAACGGCCCCGGCGTCTGCCAACCCCGCGATAGGGGTTGATGCCAGCTGCCGCGTCATGTCGTACGCACGGGTCTGGTCCGGACTGAGGTCCGCTAGGCGCTGGCCGCCGTATGTCTGATAGTCTTGCCCAGATAACGCCTCCGCGTCACTCATCAACCGCTCAAAATACGGTTTAGCGTACGCCGGGATGTTGGTCTGCGTTATCGTCTGGTTTGTAGGTGCTGATCCGCCACCGATACTCATGCAAGCTCCCCCCGGTACTGCTCTAGGGTTTCGTGGTGCGTAAAGAACCGGCGAACGTCCATACTGACTTCCCTTAAATAGTCGCGGCCCCGCGTCAGGTACACTACAAACGCAACGAGCTCTGCGTACCAATCCCGGAGCACGTAGGAAAATACCTTGTCGTTATCAGAACCCTTCTCGAGCTGGTTTGCATCGAGCCACGCATTGATTCCGGTAACCATTACGGGGATAAGGGCCGTCTTGTGCCGATCAAAAAACGGGTTCAGCGGCATTTCGGTAAGCAGTACAAAGAGTACCCGCACTATGTGGTCCTCTGGGACCGGTTTGTCTTTGTCGATCAGGTCATCAAACAACTCGCCCGCGTCACTAACCTGCACGATAAACTGGACCGCATAGGGGTCGTTCGTCCACGACAGGAGTTTCTGGTTGCGTTGGTGCTGCCACCCAAGGGAGTCAAACTCTAGGCCTTGGTCACTGACGAGTTTCTGGGTCATGCCGGGATTACTCCCCCTACGTTCATGGCTGCGGGCTGGGTAGTAGAGCCGGTGCGCTCTTGGCGTACACGACCCATCATACGGTCTAGCTCGGCCGCTCCGGCGTCGGTCGACCCGTTGCCCAAACCGCTCACTACGTCAGCGGGAATAACAAACTCGCCATCGCTCAGCAGTATGTCAGAACTGCCGTCACGCATCTCGGCAGGGACCATGTCGGCCATACCGTCGCCCGGGCCACGTACAGGGCCTTCGCCACCCTGCGGGTTACGGCCCATGCGCACGTCGTCAACCAGACTGCGCAACGCCTCTTCGCCGTAAGCCTGCACGAATGCCGCCAAGATAGGCGCGGCCTGCTCCTCGGGGATGCGGCCTTCAACCGCCGCGATGGTTCCCTCGACGATGTCCTTCTCGTTCATCTGCCCGCCCGGCGCCATAGCGCCGGCGATGTCGACGATGCCGCCCCCCTGCATAGCGATCGGCTCTAGGCCCGACGGGGTCATGACCGTACTTCCATCCGCAGAGCGCGCGGGTCCGAAGAACTTAAACTCGGGGCTCACGCCGGCTTGATACCCTTCCGGCAGTTGATTCATCACGCGCTGCATTGGGGCAGCACGGGTATCAAGCATGCTGGAGCTACCCGGGTTAAGCATAGTCAGAGGAGCGCCGCCCATACGCTCTCTGAGTCTGCGCCGCTCTTCTATCTCCTGCCTCTCTCGCTGCGGGAGTCCGTCGACCGGTACCATCGACGAGTAGTCGAAGTCTGGGCCCGGGTTAAACATAGACCGAGGAGCGCCGACCATGCCGCCCTCTGCGTAGCGCGTGGGCCCAAAATACTGGAACTCTGGGGACGTACCGCCGCGGTAATCTGCTGCAGGCGTATACCGCTCTCGCGTCAACGGGTTGGCTCTAGGAATATACGGGTCCTCTTCGGTGTCGAACGATGGCGGCTTTGTCATTGCCATGCCGCCAAGCGCCGTGCCCATACCGGCACCGCTCATTATGCCTTGCTTGAGCCCTTGCTGCAGCATGCCCGGCAGTCCCAACCCGGCAGTCTTGCCGACTGCAGCCATACCCGTCGGCATGTTCTGGAGCATACCCATGATACCCGACGGGGCCGCTACATTCGATAAGGCCGTAGTTGATGCCAGATTAGCGGCTGTGGGTGCAGCGCCTGCAGCGCCTGCAGCGCCACCAGTCAGGCTGCCGCCAATACCTCCGAGTACCCCAGATAGGAGCCCCGTCTTGATGCCTTCACCAATGTCGCCGGTTTCAATAGCGCTGCCGAGACCTGACCCGAGTGCACCGGCGATGAGAGGGCTCAGCGTACCGAGCATACCTGCACCGGCTGCACCAGAACCGAGAAGGCCGAGGAGTAGGGGCAATACCATAATGGAATCCTTGTGTCGGGTTTTGCAGATTATAGCACGGAGATACTGCGTTGTAACCCCATAGGTTAAAGTTGGATTTGGGCCACCGAAAGCAATATAGACGGCCCGTCAGGAGCAAAAGCGAGCCCCGTAGAGGCGGTGAGGTTGACGGTGGTGTCAGTGGCCGCCCACTTGAGTTCGATGTATTCGCTAACCAGCAGCGGTAGTAGGTAGGTCACGGACATGTTGCGCGTGTCGCCGTTAGCCTTCAGTGTGTATGTCCGCGTCGTATTCGGTACGTCGGTGCCATTCTTGGATATCCAAAAATACAGCGTCTTCGATGATGCGCTCGATGACGTGAACTGAACCGACATATCTATCTGATAGAAGCCGGACTGTGCCACGAGGACGCGCGACGCCGGAGTGCCGATAGATACCCCGTTTGCCAATAGCGTCCCGCTGAGCGTGATTGGCGTCGCAGTGTTGGCCGTCGCCACGGTCTGACTGGCAGTAGAGTTGAACGCCCCATAATCCAAGCCGATAGGTATTGTCGGGCGCACGATAATCTCGCCGTTTACGGCGTCGACCACAAGCACTGCGGCAATCACTACAACGGCCTGCGGGGCGGTAGGGCGCACTTTTGTAAACGCTCCGGCCGTAAGGGGCGATGCGTACAAGATATCCCCGGAGAGCCATACCTCGCCCTCATTCGTTCCCGTTGTATCGAGCCCCCGCACCTTGCCGTAGACCGTGACCGGGCCCGTCGCACCGTCCACCATCTCGAAAGTCGTCACGCCGACAAAATATAGTTCCGGCACAGACCCGTCCGCGATATAGGGGGCGACCTTGATCTCCCCGTTGACTCCGGTAAACCCTACGACGGTTCCGTCGGGGATCGTAACGCCGGTGTCGTTCGTCACCCGCATAAAGGTCTCGAAGCCAATCTGCTGCGTCACACCGTTGAGGTGGGTCAAGTCGATGGTGTCTTCGGCGCTGTTGTACGACAGCTGGCCGGTGGCCACGTTTCCGGAACTCGTGGTAAGCGTCAACGAGGTAGCCCGCTCGGGCCCCGGTACGGTCATCTGCTGGGCGAACAACGAAAATGCGCGAGTCACGTCGGCAAAGTAGGGTGCCGTATACTGCGCCGGGGGTGTACCGAAGTACGGTATGTTCAGATTCTTGGCCATGCTACCGCTTCCCGTCCGTACGCAAGTCCAGCCGCGGTACGCCGAGGCGCCAGCCAGTGTTTGTCTGGTTGGACTCTACCCGCAACGACAGGGCGCGTCCACGGATACGCACAAACGTCTGGTTCGTGAACTGCTCAACGGGCACCGTGGCCGTACGTGTGGTGTTTGTGGCGTCGTTGCCGAATAGCGGCCCGCCCGGGAAGTTCTTGGCCTTCAGCGTAAATGTCGCCGTCGGGGTGCCCGTAGACGTGCGGAACGTGATATCTGGTATCAGCCGGTGAGCAAACATGAACTGGTCGCCCTCGGCAATGTCCACAGCACTGGACTCGATATAGGCGTTGATCGCCGCCGGTGGGTTGGCGCTACCGTCGTTCAGGCCGAACTCGTGGTAGAATATGCACCCCGACGGGCACGCGGCCAGCGGATACAGGAAGGTGCCCCGGTCGATCCACGCCGTGCGCGACATAGACCCGTAGTACCAGATGTTCTGCGCGTAGTTATAGACCACGTAGCGGTTGTTCTCGGGGCTGCTGGCCGCGGGGTAGAACCACCATATCTCCGAGAATGCGGCGTTATGCCCGGCGGACACTTTCTCGCTCTGCCCGAGGTTGATGTTTGAGAATACGAAGTCCTTCACCGCACAGTCCATTTGCTGCACGCGGCCGTCATAGGCGTAGAACTCGCCGCGTCCCATCCAAAACACAGTGTCTCCGGCCGCCACTACGGCGTTTGGTCCGGCAACCGAGATGTTGGTCGACACTTCGCTCAACCCGAACGTAAACGGGGCCCCGATATACTGCATAGCGTGGGCCGAAATATCGGTTAGGATCAAGATTTGTTGTTTGGTCTGCACGGCCGCAACAATACCGCTACCCGACCCGATGCGGAGCTCACCCGCCGTTGTCGTCTCTCTAGCGCGCCACTCCAGTACGTTCTCCTGACTGGAGAACCGTATAGTCAGCGGGTCTTGTACACCGGGATTAAACTCGGGATCACACCCAAACGCGATGAAGTGCCCGTCGCGCTCCGACACCATGACGCGCCGCGCCACTGTCGGCGCTGCCTGAGACCCCACGAGGCTGGCAATAGATACGCCGCGGGCCGCCACCCCGCTGGTGGCATCCCAATAATATACGCCGCCGTCGCGCACGTTGAAGAACAAATCTTCGCCGTAGTTGTCTTGCGACCAAATACCTAGCTGCCCTGTCGCTACCGAGGTAGTCGAGCTGGAACCCCATGTTCCACGGGACCATGCACCGGTGCCCCACCCGGTACCGAAGGCGACGGTGTCGAGACTAGGGTTTATTTGGTAGGCCGCAACGGTGGCTGCGCCACCGTCACCCGTGTCTCCGGCCGCGGCGGCCACGCCCACGGTAATCTCATATGAGCTCGTGTCTATGACCCGGGTGATTTGGTGCTCGGCGTTCAGCACCTCGGCCGTGATATCTCCGCCGAGACTTGCGGCGTCCGTAAACGCAACGAAGGCGTTTACCTGCGCACCGTGCAGCGCGTCACTCACCGTGATGGTGCTTGACCCTGTGGTGGCCGCAAACGTAGCGGCTCCGGCAGTGGTTGTCCGCCGGATGGGCGTGACGTCTACTGGTGCACCACCCTGTAGGATGTAGTATTTAAGGTTGGTGCCGAACCCCAACAGCTGTTTGCCCGTTAGGGTAACCCACGGGTGTAGCGATCTGGCTATCCCGACGAAGGTCTGGCTATTAAACCCCGTCCACCCGCCGATAGTCTCGGGGAATGTGGCACGGAAACGTATCTTGTCACCGTCCGTCCAGCCGCCTTCGTTCGCGAAGCTCGTGACTTCGCGGTTAATTCCGGGCGTGAACTGGAGGCGCGTTAAGGTCATGGCTTACTCCGGTCTGGTGGGCCAGTCGATATCTGCAGGGAACCCGGGCTGCACCGTAATATCTCTGAGTGCCTGCCGGTAGGTAGCCCATGCGGCTTGGTCGACGGGGGCGTCCGCTACCTGCGTCCAGTCGGAGTGCTGGAGCAGGGCGGCGCGTTGGGCGCGGGCGGTGGTGGCGAGGGCTGCAATGTCGGGTGCTGGCGCTGGCAATGTTGCATCGCCCAAGTCCAGAGTGGCGAACAGTACTGCCGTTTCAGCATCGTCCGCGCTGGCTGTCGTTGGTATCCACCCATAAACCGGATGATTGATTTCGCAATCAATCGTGCCAAATGCGTTGCGCTGTGCGTTTCTGTATTCCATCACGATATCCTCAAGAACAGCGTTGTATCGTCAGGGTTTCCCCCGCTAATATCTACAAATCCCATGCAGCGCCAAGTGCCAGAAGGAGTGGTGGATATGGTGCCACCAGCCGTCGAATACCGCAGCCCTGAACCCGCAGTGGTAGCGCCCGGCGATATATCCGAAAATCCTGCACTTTTTAGAAGCGCGTAAGTTCCTATTTCACCAACGGATGCACCTGCGGTAGCAGTCAATACTTGTGAGGTTGTTGGTGCAGACGGTGCAGGGATTGCCGCAATCGCCTGTGTGGTGCGCAGCGGGGTCATGAGTTTTGTGTTGTCTGTGCCCGCTTCGGCCTCCACCTGCGATGCGACGCCGGTAATCCCATCGAGGGTGTTCAGCTCCGTCGCCGTCGCCGTCACGCCGTCGAGGATGTTCAGCTCCGCAGTCGTTACCGTCGCGCCGTCGAGGATGTTCAGCTCCGCAGTCGTTACCGTCGCGCCGTCGAGGATGTTCAGCTCTGCCGCCGTAGCAGCGACGTCCGCCAGCACGAGAGTAACGCCGTCGAGGGTGTTCAGCTCTGCCGTGGTGAGCGTGGCACCGTCGAGGATGTTCAGCTCCGCAGTCGTGGCCGTGACGCCGTCGAGGATATTCAGCTCTGCCGTGCTGGCCGTGACGCCGGCGAGGATATTCAGCTCTGCCGTCGTGGCCGTGACGCCGTCGAGGATGTTCAGTTCTGCCGTGCTCGCCGTGACACCGTCGAGGATGTTCAGTTCTGCCGTGCTCGCCGTGACACCGTCAAGGATGTTCAGCTCCGCAGGGGTGACTGTGGCGCCGTCAAGGATGTTCAACTCCGCTGCCGTGGCGGTGACACCAAGCGAGGCTAGGCTAACGGCAAAGGTACCCGTGAAATCGACAACTGCCGCCCCAGTACCGGCGCCGTCCGCGTAGACGATAGCCCCTGCCCCTGCAGTTACCGTCACATCTCCGCCCGAGCCTTGGGTCAGTACGATGCTCTGTGCCGTAGTGTTGCGGACGAAGTATACCTTCTCGGCCTCGTTCGGTGCGACCGTGACGGTGTTTGTACCGCTAGGAGTCCCGCCAAACACGACCACGGCATAGTGCCCGTCTGACGGTGTACCGTTCAGCGTGGTCAGGGTATGTGTTGTCCCTGAAAGGGTAATAGCACCGACGCCGTTGGTCAATCGGTCAATAATCTGCATGTTGGTGTTTACGGTATCGCCCCAGACGCCGTCTTGTTCGCCGTCCGACGGCAGTTCAATCCCGCCGTTGCTCGTGAATAAACTTGGCATGGTAGGTCCTTACGCTGCGATGGGAGTCCAGATGTCACCCGCGCCGGGGTTCACCTCAGTCCAGTCTGTTATATCAGGAG
>Ga0208643_1001760_pt1 | contig 11428 bp, 11 predicted proteins | sample VirMetDEL_Nov_12_FD_184516 | JGI IMG/M metagenome (GOLD analysis project Ga0208643, IMG submission 184516) | Aqueous microbial communities from the Delaware River and Bay under freshwater to marine salinity gradient to study organic matter... | ecosystem: Environmental > Aquatic > Marine >... | reverse complement strand
TCACAAGAAGCATCTTTCAATAATGCGTCTGTAGATAATTTCTTCATTACCTCTTTGTACTTCACATTTGGTTTTACTGTAATTCCACCATTCTCAATGGTAGAAGCAGATAATAAAGCTGCAGAGATATATTTTCCTGCAAATTCACCTGCATAAGTAGTAGTGATGTCAGTAGTTGTAGCCATTTTTAATTTATTTTATTTGGTTTATTTATTTACTAATTTTTGATAACACAGAATCAAATGTTGTCTGTGGTCTTTTTTGTCCGTAAAGATTTACTTGTCTTTTCTCTACCATTGCTTCAGGGTCGTGAGACATAGGCTTTGCAGCAGGCTCTTGAGAAGACAATTCTTCTTTTACTTCTTCAGCTAATTCAGCAGGTACTTCAAGTTCAGCTTCTGTAGACATATTCTCCATAATGGCATCATACATAGCTTTCATCTCAGCAACAGCTTTAGCTAACTCTTCTTTTGTAGCAAACTTTTCTCCTTCTTCTGCGATGTCTTCTACAACATCTTCTACCGCATCTTCTGCAGGTATTTCAGCAAGGTCTTGGTTTACCACTTCTTCCTGAGCTGCTTCTAATTGAACTTCTTCCTGAACTTCAGGTTGAGCTTCAACAGACTCTTCGCTTAGGAAAACATTCTTTAGTTTTTCAACGATTTCTGTGGCTTTCATATATTTAATTGTTAATTAATTACAATATGTTATGATAACTATATTAGTTATCTTTGTTGTATTTTTATTCTTCAGGTATTAGAGTAATACTGCCAATTCCCTGATTAATCATGTTACCTTTACAACATTTTCTTGAGTATGTATTGTTGTCACATAAACACGCTCTCTTAGATGACTTTGGGCTTGTTCTACTTGGTGTTGCCTTCATTTTGTTATGCATAGCTTTGTGTTTTTTGTATAAAGTATTGAATATCCCAAACTGTTGCACTATTTCCGTGTGATTGTATTTTTATATTAGCACCATTGTCTATAAAACTTTGGTCTACATAATATTGGAATGTATTGTGAAATGTTTGTGTTGTAGCATTACCCTTATAATAACCTAAAGAAACATTTAAGTTTTCAAGTAAACCACCGCCATTTTCAAACCACAAATCTAAATGAGTTTGGTTAGTGTTTGGCGTTGCACTTTTAAATTCTATTGTTATAATATAAACGTCATTTAATGCGCTTGGTATTAGCTTTTGTGTAGCGGTATTGTAATACTCTTGTGTAGGGTCGCTCTTTATTTTTATGTTGCCATTGTTAGGTAATGTTACAGGTGTTTCATCACTTAAAGATAGTGGCGAACCTTCGGTGTATTGAGAATCTTGGTATCTTACCCATCCTAATCCACTACCAACTCCTGATTGTGGATATATTTTCCTCCATGCACCATCATACACTTGCCATATACCACTTTCTGTAGTTACCATAGCACCCTCTTCTATGTTGAAGGTTACTCTTTCAGCATCAGTAGTTTGATGAGCATGTACTTTATAGGCTGTATTTTTAGTTGTTCCCATCTATCTGTTTTAGTTTGCTAATTGCCCAATTAACACCTGCAGAACCACCCCAAGCATCCCACATAATACCTCCACAACCTTCTGTGTAAGGCACATCTTTGTTTTGTTGGTGTCTTTTAAATGAAGCCATTCTTGCAATAGTGGACCTACTTAAAGGCTGTTTATTTGCTAATTGACTTGCTCTTGTCCAACCTACAGAAGTGCCACATGAAGAACCATTATCTTTCTTCCATTTTAAGGCTCTCTTAGCATTGTTTACAGCTCCTTTAGGGTAATCAGTATATGATTCAAGTTCTACTCCCTGAGCCTCTAAGAATGACTCTTCGAGTGCGTATATTTGAGATAAAGCTTCCATTTCTGCAAAGTCCTCTTCAACTGACTCATTAGGTCTGTCTTTAGAGTTGTCTGCAAAGAACCCCTCTATACTGAACCCCTTAACCTTACCTGACTTAACAAACTCTTCCCAAATCTGATCATTGTTTACTTTGACAGATACCATCCAAGTACCTACAGGTACATTAAGGTTGTACTTTTTACTTTTATCTTTCTCTAAGTCTTCTACTATCCAAGACTCAACTACAGACATTCCTTTTAGTTCGACATCATGCTCCAATGTTGAATTGTTTTGTTTACCTCTCGATAAAAACAACTCTGAAGCTTTTCTAACAGTATCTTCACTAAAGAAAATATAATATTCTTCTTCTCCATTAGTCCTATATATTTTTTTGTTAGGTATGAGAGCAGCACCCATAAGGATTCTCTTCTCAGTATCTACTTCAGCCAACTTAACTTCGTGGCTGTTCAATGCTATAAAGTCTTCTTCTATAGCAGGGTTCTCAACAATAGATATGGCTTCTATCCCACCAAACTCATTGTCTTCATCTATATATAATTCAATAGTCTTCATAATATGGTAACTTTATTTATCGTTTTTGTTTTATTTAACCTAAACTTGCTGTTCCAACAATGTTTCTATCCATTTCCTGTGCTGTAGATACATCTTTAGATACTACATAAGCTTTTACAGGCTGACTAAATTGACCTTGTACTGCAGAAGCTAATTGATTACTTGCAGACTGACCTACTATGTTAAAGTCAGGAGGTTGTATAGATGGTGCTGCGGCAGCTCCTCCACCTGCACCACCTTTCGGAGATGGCACTTCAGTTTTAAGTATATTTCTAACCTGAACAAATCCCATTGCGGCAGTAGCAGCAGCCTGAGCTATATTCCATGGTCCATAAGGTTTAGCACCTAAAGCAGCAGTTACAGCTTCATAAGTATTCATTGTAGCCATAGCAACTGCAACAGCCTTACCAACAGCAGAACCTTCTCCTGCAATAGCTATAATAGCTTCACCAACTTGATTAGCAATAGCAAGTTTAGCTTGTTCACCCTGCTCAAAAGCTTGTAATCTTTTTTGGTTTAAAGCTTCGGTTTCATTAGCAATTTGTTGGTCTTGTATGAAAGTATCTTGACCTGCCTTTTGCCTAATCTTCTTTTCCTCTTCAATTAAAGCTATCTTTTGTGCTGTCTTCTCTTTCTCTAAATTGAATCCTGCATCAATCCTGTTTAAATCATTTGTAGCTAATGTAACCACAGAAGCTAATTCAGCAGCTTGTCTTTCATTAAGTAAGTTTTGAAATATAATAGACTTTTGTCTCTCAAGTATTTCAAACTCATTCTTTTCGGCTTTATTTATCTCTCTTACAACTAACCCGAAAGTTTTTAACGCTTCCTCCCTCTCTTTATTATAGGTTTTCTCAGCATCTACCAACTCTCTTTGAGCTTGTTCTTTTTGAGCCTTAGTGGATTTATCGTTTTTTAATACTTCCTTTCTAATCTTTGTGTACTCTTCATATCTTGATTTCTCTCTTTGAAGATAAGTTTCATAATCTATTTGAAGCCTACTTATATTAGCTCTTTTTTCTACTGCTATTAATTCTTCAGCAGTAGTCCTCTCATCCCTTAAAGCCTTTTGTCTAAACCTCTCTCTTATTTTATCTAAGTTTAGTAAGTTTTCTTCAAATAACTTATCTCTTCTTCCACTACCTTTTCCGCTTCCTGATGCTTCTTCTTTACAATTACCAAGTAGTAAACAAAACCATGGATTGTCTTTTTCTTTCCTCGCTATATTTTCAACTCCACTTATAGAGTTACTCAATAGAGAGTTAATTCTTTTTTCTCTTACTTGTATCTGATCATTTAATTCTGCTTCTTGTTTTGCAAATTTCTGTTGTGCTATTAATAAATCTGCTGATTTTGTAGCTTGTGTAATAGATGTTTTACCTAAAATATCAGTATATCTTTTATTAGCATTTGCTTTTACTTCAAGCAATTCAGTTTCAAGTTCAGCTTGCTCTTCTAATTGTTTCTTTATCTTTTCCCTTATAGCTTCTTCCTTTACATCAAATAACAAAACAGCCTGCTTCATCTTTAGAAAGTCAGCAATAGAACCTATAGTTTTATCGTAACCCTCTTTCTTTAGTTGACTTAATGCGTATTGTTGAGACTTTATAGATGCAGTTGAATCATCAAGAATTTGTCCGTATTTTTGTAGTTGAGCTATTTGACCTTTAGCTCCTGATAGTGCATCATTTAGTTTCTCAGTCTCTCTTTTAGCTTCTCTTTGAGATAGTGTGTATTTCTCTATTAAGAATATAACTAATTGAAAAGCAATGATGAGTCCACCTGCACCAAGCATTTGCTTCCCTAAAGACTTAATAGCCCCACCAAAACCTTTACTTTGGTCAACTAAGGTAACAAAATAGTAACCTAATTGAGACAAGTTGTTTGCTACAGCGGTAAATCCGTAGTTAGCATCAGAAATAGTTCTACCAACTTCGACAAGTGTTTGTGAGGCTAAACCTGCACTATTACGCATACCATTAAGACCTCCTGCTACAGCCGCATTTTTACCTTGAAACGTAGAAAGCTCTTTTTGTAATCCTTCTAAAGTTCTTTGATGTTGAACATATTCAAAAGATGTTATTTCTACAGATTTTTGTAGCTGTCTTTGATAGCTTATTTGATCTCTAATAGCCTGTTCAGTTCTTTTGTAAGCAGGTTGTACAGAACCAACTAAAGTCTTAGACAAGTTACTTGAAGCATTATCTAAATTCTTTATGCTTGAAGTAAGACCATCTATAGTTACTTTGCCTGAACCGAGATTAATCTTTATATCAATTATTTTAGTTAAATCTGCCATTAGTTGTATGTTTTATGTCTTTGTATTCTTTGTTTTAACTCAGAGTAGGTTATAGGTGCTTTGTATTTACCTTTAGCTATGTCTATATCTTCATCTCCAATTAACCAATCAGAGGCATTTAGTAAGTCTATAATATTTTTTACCATGTTATTCTATATCTTCTATTAGTTCAACTTCACTATTACCATTCATCAAATTAGATGTTACTGAGTTTATTTTATAGCTTTCTCCGTTTATAATAAACCTATCATTAAGCTCGTATTTAGATAAAACTTTAATTGGTAATAAAGCATTTATTTTTGTTATTCTATTATACTGATTAAATACAGACTCTATGTATGTTTTATAGTAGTTTTTAAATAAAGACTCTTCATTAAATACTAAGTTAAACTCATCGTTTTCAGTATCGAAATTTAATGTTTGAGTACCCGCTTCATTTACATTACTCGGTCTATTATATGTTGCAGGTGTTGAAACTGTAATTCCATCAGCACTTCTAAAGTATATATTCTTAGCTCCTACAGTCTGATTTACATTAAAGAATATTAATGGATTGCCTTTTACAGTATCTTCATTTTCACTAACAAACCAACCATAAGCTACATTAGTTTCACCATCATCATTATCATCAACTAATCTTTCATACAAAACCTTTTCAAAAGGAAGCCTTACATCATAAGTAGAACCATCAATATATTCCCCTCCTATAATTACATTAAAATATTCTGCTCCAAATTGCTGACCATTTCTTTCTTCAAACTCTACAGAAAGGAAAGTGTAAGGATCTCCAAATCTAAAGTCTATATTTGAATAAAGAGGAACTCTTTCAATAGTAGATTCGTCAACCTTTATGTATTTTGTTATGTCATGTTTAGTGGCAGATTCGTAACTACCATAATAGTTATCTAAAGTATCTACTACTATTGTTCCTGCATCATTAACATAAGAAGTTAGATTAAACATCTTAAACAAACCCGTTAGTAAGTCTATTACTTTAATATCAGGAGTTTGATTTTGTAAAATCATATCCCCAATCATACTTTGATTCTCTGCTTGATATGTTTGCCCATTAAAACATCTCGCCCTATCATCAGGCTGTATGAATATCGTTCTTATATACCATTCAGCATCATATATAAGAAAAGCACTATCATCTTTTGTTGAAATTTGCACCTGTATTTCATACTCCCTACTCGCTTCACCCTCTGCAGGCAACATACCAATACCAACTTCAGTTATACCCGAAACACCTGTCTCTTCCTTTAGAGTTGTGTCAGATACTAAGTCAACTATTTTATAGCTATATTCTTCTCCTAAAGCATCAGGAGTTATAGTTAAATCAGCAAGAATATGTATGCTATCATCAATGTTAGAGTTTGTAGTCGTACATGAGAAATATTCATCAGAAAAAGTAATCCTGTTCTCAAATACATCACATTCAGTAGTTGTCTCTGTTAAAGTCCAATTACTAACATTCATGGTTGAAACACCCTCAGCATAACTTACTTGACCCGCCCCTCTGTGCATCCACATATAAAGATCTTCAAATAATGGCGTGCCAAAGAAGTCTCTTGAGAATGTAAGTGGATAATCGTTTTCTATAGCTTCTATAATTCTAATCAACCTCATTGCAGGCTTCAAATCCTGTGGCAAAAAACCATTACCCGCCAAAGCAGAGCCTACATTAGCGTAGTTGTCTATAGGTGTGTAGCCTGCATCAGAATCATATATAAACCTTCTTTTAGGACTAATAAGTGGGTATATAACAGCAGCAGAATCTCCATTAAACTCTAAACCTGTTTCTAAGCCTTGTAATACATTATCATAGGTCCACTCATGATTATATGCAGATAAATCTAAATTCTTCAGCTTATCATCTCCTAATATCCTTGAGAGAGATACTATAGAGCCAAAGAAGGTTAATTCATAAGAATAAGCTTTATTATTCTTTAGTTTAACCCTATTGAGTCTAATAGTTCCCTTTCTAAAAGGAGAGTGGTTTAGTTCTATTATAGCAGAGCTTCTAAACCTCGCATCATAACCATTTTGTATAGCGTTGTTATAGTAGTGTTTAAATATCTTGTTGTTAGTCTTTGATGCAGGTACGTTAAATGTCTGCGAATAGTCTGTAAATATCTTAGATATATCTTTAACATCTTGAATAGATGATGTTAACTGAATACTCTCATCAGAAAACATCTCTACTCTTTGTCCATCTACATAAAGCTGTATAGTCTGCATTTATCTTATGTTGTTTATAGTGTCAAAAGCATAATCAAATTCAACTGTAAAATTTATTAACTTATCATCAGTTGTGGTCTTGTATGTAAATGATGTTGTTTTAGGAACTATAGGTGTAACTAATCCGTTTTCGTGAATCCAAGCAGACTCTGTAAGCATTAGCTGCTGAATAACCTCATTGTGGTCCTCAGTAACAAAACCTGTATTCATTATAAGTCTTTTATTACCCATAACATTGTGAGGCATCATTTGTGCTGAGTTTATAGAGTAATCTACACCTGTACTTGATATATTTAATGTATTTCTCTTGTATGAGTCCTTACTTACATCTAAGTTGTCTGTTCTTTTCTTATCAAACCATAAATCCTGCACCACACCAAATTTGTTCACAAATGAAACTTTGTATGGTTCATATTTAGAACAATCTATGCAATTAACGTAAAGAGTTTTTGTACTACCATCTGCTAATAATATCTCTATCACTCTTGCATCGAAAGGAACTTCAATCTCTTCTGTAATTTCACTTGAAGATTCCATTATATAAGTCATATCTGCAGTCAATACACTTCCATCTGCAGTATATGTTGCATTATCTGCAGTTAAATGAGTAATGCTTCCTGAGCCAACAGTTGTCGTGCTTATAGTAGAGCCTGAAGAGTTTAGGTAGGTTACTTCTGTAGCTCCTTCTGCACCTGTCAGTAATGGTATGTATAAGCCAAACTCAGCACTTGAAGCAGCGGAAGAAGATAAATTATCCGCCTTTAATATAGCATTATCTGCTTTATACAATGTACTATCAGCGGTCACTGTCTCTGTAGATACAGATTTAGGACAATTGTGGAATATATTTGTATTGCTTATAAGAACATCACTACTTAATTGAGGGTTAATACCATCCTCAAAGTAACCATACCCATTAAAGGCTATTGCAGAACCCACTAATGTCTCATCTACAGTAGTATCATCATAAGTCCTAATCATCTTCCATTCCGCCCATGCAGATTGTTGAATATCAGTATAACTTCCTGTAAATAATACCTCTGTATAATCCCTTACAAGCTCCCCTATTTCAAATACAATTATATCTTCGTTTACTTTCTTCTCCTTATATATAATATAATCAGGGTTCGCCTCATCTCTTGAGCCGAAGTCTCCTGTATATATCCAAAGATTTAATGTTGCGTTTACTATATTTGCCATTTTATTTTTTTATGATATTAAGTCAGGTAAATCTAATGGACAACAAGCTGTATAATCGAAAGATAATGTGAAACTTGTTCCTGTTGGTGCACCTCCAAAAGTCATATCTGCAACAACACAAGGAGAGCTTAAATCATTTCCATCTACTAAATAGTTCCTAACGCTGATTGTACCCATATTTCCGTTATTGTTTAATTGAGCGTTTCTCATCTCTAAGATGTTAGTGCCATAAACAAGGAATGAAGGGTCAAATCTATTTGTTTCCATTAATGCTAAAGGACAAGCAAAATCACCTGAAGTTACATTTGCATTTGCGTTTGTTGTCGCTATAAATATTCCTCCAACTTGAGCATTTTGACTTAAATCTAAATAACCTATAAAGTTATCATTTAGATATATGTTGAAGTTATCATCTTTTGCTGAGTTTTCATTACATACTTGGAATACTAAAGCTCTGTCAGGACAAGTAGGTGCTGTACCTGTAGATTCTTCAGGACAATTAAACATTAAATTTAAAGTGTCATTTACAAGTGGGCTTTGAACAGTTATTGTTGCTACTGTAGGAGTGCTATCTGTTTTTGGTAAAGTTAAAGAACCTGACTTAGTTGAGGTAACTCCTGTATTTATATCAGAAGGGTCAATACCTGCAGCAACTAATTGGTCATCGTAAGCATCTAAACCTACATAACCTGTACTTACCAAAGCTCCATCATAAGCTAATGTTATTTTAACAGGTATATTGCCGCCTGAATAATCTATAACAATATCTCCTGTATCACCTGTAAGACTAAAAACATATACTCTCTTACCTATAAATCCATCAGAAACCTTCATGTCGCCACATGCGGCACTAAAATACTCTATTGGATCTGTTGGTGGTGGTGTAGGAGCATCAGATGATGTTATGTAGTAAGGACTCCTTGCATGTATTCTTTTAATTGCCATTATTTAACCTCTTTTAAATATCTTTCTAATGTGTATTCTATATCCTCCCCAAAAGCTTGTAATATCTCTTCTCCGAAGGTGTCTTTTATGTTGTTGTAAACTATATCTATTAATCCTGTACCTTGATAAGCATTTATGGTTGGAAAGTCTTTAATAGTACCGTTTTTACCTATAGACCTTGCTATTGCCCAAGCCGCCCCCCTCATTTTATAATCGCTTGCGGTAGTAAACCTACCTTTGGAATCTCTAAGTGTAACACCCTTTGCCTTCATCCATCTATATATAGCTAAAGAAGGAGGTGGTGTTTTTCCTCTACCCCTACCATCACTAATAGCAGTTATATATTTCTCCCCTAAAACACTTAACTCAGACTCTAACTCACCAACTTTGACACCATACTCAAGACTCCTTGAAGCCTTACCGCTCGCATATGTTCCATCAGCCTTTAGCCTCTTTCTATACTCACGAACAAATAGCTCACCATATAGGTTTAATAGCCTTTTAAGGTTAACATATTTGTTACCTTCTAACATATAGAAATATCATTAGGCATTTCTATAACTATATCTGCTCCCCAACCTGCTAATTCATTCTCAAACCTATCCATAAACGGCTGTACAGTAACATCTCCTAACACTTGTAACCTATCAGTAAACAAAATACCTCTCCTTAATTGAGCTATAACATCATTTACAACCTGTAATTGACTGTTTAAAATGTCTTGCATGTTATCATTACCATAAAACTCATCATCAGGACTACTATCTTTATTATAGTCAACTATGTCAACACACAGCAACTGTAAAGTAAAACTAACTGTATGCTCTCCTATGATTGCGTTAGAGATGTTTAGGTGTGAAAGTGGAAATATGGTTGTTTTATCCAAATCCACTTTTGTAATATCCCCATAGGTAACAGAGAATACATTAGGATTCATTCTCAACTCATCCTTTATCTTATCTAATACATCATAAAACTGTGTCATAACTAACTTTTATATGCCTTCTTAATGGCATCTGCTTCTAATTTATTCTTCTCCTTCTCAAACTCAAGCCATATTAGGCATTGTTGTAATGGAAGCTTGGTAACTTCTGAAATCCTTCTGACATCTCCCTGTGCAAGTCCGTAAATACTCTGATACCATCCCCACTTTTTGCCAAATCCTTGTTCTGCGGATGCAATTTGACCTGCTCCTCCACTCGATTCTGTAAATAGTCCATCATATAACCCGATAATTTTTTCCCTAAACGATAAAAAAAAACCACAGCTCCTAATGCAACTCCTACAGGTGCATCCTTCATGATGTCTGCATACTTATCAGATCCTTCATAGTCCTCTATAACATAGAAACCTTTCTTACCTGCTACAATTGGTCTGTATAGAACAGCTAAAGCCTTGTGCATATTCTCCCAATCACCAATGTACTTCTCTACATCTACATACTCACCAAAACTAATCTCATCTAATTTAGGTATAAACCCAAATTCTGCAGACACACCATCACTACCTGTCATGGTAAACCTCTGAATCAAAGGGGTGTCCTCATTAAAACAATCTGACACCTGCTTTATAACACTTTCAAACATAGATACAGGTAAACCATAACTATCCTTCAAAGTAAGTCCACAGAATATCTCTAATGACTTTAGATTTAAGAACTCTATCGCTTCAGGTGTCTCAGCATCTTCTATCCCACCTAATATCTTCAAATACTTCTGATACTGATGCAACTTGATAGCTTCTAAAGCTTGAGGCACTCTTAATTCTAAATCGACTACATTACTCATATAATACTTCCTATATATAGTATAACTAAAATCTATAATTATGTATCACATTAACACAACTATAAATATTACTTATGGTTAATTAAACAAATATAAGAAAATAATATAACAATAGAGTGGTTTAAGTTGGAACAAATTCCTGCTTTTTAGTTATCTTAGTATAGCAGTTGGAAATCTGTATAAGTTCCTAAACTTGTGTCATAAATGTTAGACACTTGGTTCAGTTAAATTCAGCTTAGGAATTGCGGTATTAGAACAATCTACTTTTATATCTTTTGATGCACCCCGATACCATTCCCCCTAACCACACATGCAGCCATACAGTCTATTGGCACAGACAACCATTAAAGATATTAAGGGGGTGCTTACATCTTCTTTCCACTTTCTTCTCTAAGTCACTTCACTTGTACTTCTCTTAGGAGGTTACAACTGAGGTTCCCAAAGTAAATGAATTTATTGAATTGAGGTAATTAACCCTACTACTTTTCATTTTACGTTGAAATCATAGAATTGACCTAATTAACAT
>Ga0208643_1001757_pt1 | contig 11433 bp, 10 predicted proteins | sample VirMetDEL_Nov_12_FD_184516 | JGI IMG/M metagenome (GOLD analysis project Ga0208643, IMG submission 184516) | Aqueous microbial communities from the Delaware River and Bay under freshwater to marine salinity gradient to study organic matter... | ecosystem: Environmental > Aquatic > Marine >... | reverse complement strand
GTCCGTCAGCATTAACGTCGATGAGCATAGAAAAATTTTCATAGGAATTAAGACCACCACTCGCATTAATATTGAGGTCGACTTCATCAAAACTTAATGCACCGTTTGCACTCATACGAGTAAGTAATAGCCCTGCCATGGTAGGTTGCAAGTCATTACTGGTCATCGCCACTTCAGAAAACGCTAAATCAGGTAAGCCATCACCATCCATATCACCGACATACTGTAAAGACTCGTCATGCTCTAAATTGGTTATTAATTGCCTTTTGTTGATCGCGTACGGCGCGCCAACCTGGCGAGTATGCAAATAGAGGTAAACATCTCCATCATACGTACCGTTAGCATTAAACACCGCTTCATATACCACAACATCAGGCCAACCATCACCGTTATAATCAGCAATGTTGACTAACTCATACGTATCAACACTCGCACTTGATAAGCTGACGACAGTTTCACCCGCGGTAGACCAATCAGTCGTTAACGTGCCTTGGGTATATTCGGTATAGCCTAACTTTAAAACACCATTGCTCCGTTCCCAACTGTCGGTCAACCCGTCTAAATTAAAGTCAGCATCGATACAAGCTCTGCTGCCAAGAACTGGATTATAATTACACCTGGTGTAATCAAAGGTATTCGCACCTATATTATCACCTTCAGCATTAGTAAAAATATATGGCCAGTCACGAGAGCCATTGCCGTCGATATCACCACGCGGCAGAGAAACATTCATGTTTGGTACTAAATTGCTTACTGGCACCAAGTCTTCACCCGTACTGGTTTGTAAACGTTCTACGTTGTATGTACTTGCTTTGTCGTTATAGTCAAATGCTGTTGCTGTGCCTGTACTCACTTCACGACAAAGCTTCGCCCCTTTATGCCCGCACTCTTCAACACTGGTTAGTAATAAGCGATTCGTTGCAGATGAAAACTCATAACTTAATGAATAATCACGCACTTTTGTGTTCGTCGCTTCATAGGTCACTTTTGTGTTGGTCGCTTCATAGGTAGTAATGGTACGTAAACGTTTAGTTTGTCGTGTTTTGCCACCCGCTAAATAGCTCGTATTGTAGTTATAATTACTGTTGCCAGCGCCTGCATCTTCATAGCTAAACGACACATGACGACCACCTTGGTAATCAATATCATTCAGCAATACCTCACCATCGCCAAAATTGTGGTAACTGTAGGTTATTTTCGTTGTGCCTGATACATCGGTTTCGTTGCTAATGAGCCAAGTCAATGTGGCTGGTGCACCTGTTGGCACAACATGCTCTGCTGCACTAGCACCAAAAATTTGCGTATGACCATTGGCAAGTTTAACGGTAAAACTGCTGCCTGTAGCGTTCATTTCACCATGTTGTGTAACGGTAATAAAACTGTCCAATTCCGTAGTGTATTTCGCACCATGTTGACCATAAATACTCGCGTCACTACTTGATTTAGGAACGAGTCGCTGGCCATTAAGACATAACTTATCGGTATCTGTGGCATAGGTAACCCCATGGGTAAAGCCATCTTGTGCTACAGTTGACGGACAACGTGTAATTGCACTGCCCGCTGATAAGCCCCAACCAACACCCGCAATACCTCGACCACTGCGACTACTATAATTTAAAGCCACATTAGGCTGCATATTATTACGCCCAGGTGGTAAAGCAATGGGTATTTGATAATTTGCCGCTCCACCGCTTACACTGGCGTTGCCTGCAACTGCACCGACAAAGTCACTGTTTGATGGTGCAACATTTGATATAGCCCACTCATCTACTATGCCGCCTTTTTGCAGCCAATCTTGTTGTACTTCATAACCAGTATCAGATTGGACAAGGGTAATGATAGTTTTGCCATCACCACTCGTGAGTTTAAAATCTTCTAAAATGTCTCCAGCAAAATCGCCAAATTCTAACGTAAATGTGCTTGTCGTAAAGCTGGAAAAAATAGCATTCCATTGTGTTTGAGTAAGCTCAGTAAGCACCCATGTACCGCTGGTATTGCTAAGTTTGACTAATTTATTGCCATGACGTGCAGAAAGTTGTAGGTAGAGGTTACCTTGTGCATCCTGATAAATTGTGAATTCATTGTGCTGAGTCACGGTAAAATATTTTGTTAAACCTGCTTGAGAAATGCCATCGACAACCACCTGTAATACATAGTTTCCTGCCACTAAATTACTTTCAAATGTTGAGGTAAAGGTATTATTATTTTTAACTGCAGCAACCGTATCTAAAATATCTAACGTACCTACTTTTAAATACCTAAAAGATACCGATGAAATATCTGTCATTTTACCGCCAACCGCTAAAGGGGTCGCGCTGGCAATTAATTTATCAGTGGTAAAAAGCACACTACCAGCAGTACTATTAGTAAAAGAGATATCAATGTGCTGCTTATTAGCGAGGTTTTGTACCGTTCTAACTCCCTCTAAAAAACCTTCTGTCGGGTAACGGTTACCATCTAAATCTTCACAATACCAGTACGTAGAACTTGTTGAACTTGTTGAGCTATCCCTATAAAATTTCATTGGTCCAATTGTGCCACTAGAAGCTTTGAGACCAGAAGCCATGCTGGTACAGTTTTTTACATTATCTATCTGCCATTCAAAAGACGTTTCAACACCAACATCGATTGTGGAAGGAGACCAGCCAAATTTAACTACTTTTGGCCTAGCGCCTTCAACGGTAAGTTTCGCGTCATGATAAATCCAATTGCCAGCAAGGTTTTTGCAACCCAATCGCTCATTAAAAATACCCGCAGTGTTGTTAACTCCTCCTGCTGCACTACCAGAAACGGCATTATTGCTTGCCCACTTCCTTCCCATTGTTGTGCTTGTACATTCAGTTACATTTCTTACGTCCCAAACGAGCGTCGATGTTTCACCTACATTAATTGTAGAAGGCGACCATACAAATGTACTTACTGATGCCTCTGGATAAACTCTATGTCTTGCTTCTAAATAACCGCTTGCTGGAAAACGGTCGCCATTAAGGTCGGTACAATACCATCTTGTTGTTGAATCTCTTAAGGTCGTAAAACTATACGGACCAAGCCTGCCACTAATAGGCTTGTTACCTGAGACAGTACTAGTACAGCTCGTTACATTTTCAATGTCCCAGTCAAAATAAGAATCTTGACCCGTTGTTGTTCTTGAAGGGCTCCAAGAGAAATTTTTAACTTTAGGTCTAGGGAGAACTACACTGATATGATCTTCTAAATAGCCGCTTGATGGGAATCTATCGCCATTAAGATCTGTACAATACCATTTAGTGGTAGATTCTCTTGGCGCGCTCCATATTATGGGGCCAATTCTACCACTCGTGCTTTTTGCACCTGTTTGTGTACTGGTGCAACTACTCACATTGCTTATATTCCATTCAAAATAGGCTGGCGTATTTACTTCGACGACGTTTGACTCCCAGCGAAAATAATTTACTTTGGGATCTGCCGCATTAACGTTAAAAGAAGCACTACTTATAAATAAAGGCGTAAAAATGAAACGTAATATGAATTGTCGTATGTTGATTTTTTTTAAATTAAAAACGTCAATAGTTGCAGTACAGCTAGGGAATAGCATAAATCATCCTTGAATTCGAAATATCTTGCTTTTTGGAGTTGGATTAAAAAACAGGTGGAGTCTAGAGCTAAAACATACAACTTGCACATGGTAAGTTGTATTATATTTTCTGCTAAATTAAGCAACCACAATTAATGGAAATGAGAGTAACATAATAAATTAAAAGTATACAAGCTAGAAGATATTTACTACTTACCAAAAACATCAAAAATTTCAATAACCTTAATTTCATTGAAAAATGATCTACTATGTATTCATACTTACATCCAACTCTCGACTCTCTGAGTCCATTTATTAATAGATTCAGGTTCCAATAACCCTTTATTTTCAGATGATGTTTGAGGGTAAAAAATACTCTTGTGGCCTTTAACGCCAAAAATAAAATCTAAAAATGCAGTAGGCCAGCTGAGTGAACCTCGCATCAGCTTTTGCTCTAATTCAATTAACTGTTCACCCCAGTTAGTAGTATTATTTACAGCGAACAACTTCGTTGACAATGACTTGCTATCATCTGATGTATCAAATTCAAGCATATAGAATTTTTTGCCATTACAGATTACCGTTACAATAGATAAACAGCGGAGAGAACCATCAGTTTTTATAAGGTGCCTACCTGAACGACCTATCTTTGGTAACTTTCTAATTTGGTTAGCAGTGGTTCGGCAACCACAATCCGATTCAAGTAATTCCAACATACGTTGAAAGCAACTAAACTTATTTGCATAGAGATGATCATCCTCCTGTAATGCCTTTGTTTGGCTTGTAGTTTTATAGTTAATGCTTTTTAATAACTGGATGTTAACAGTACGTTATTCAATGTAAACACTTTTGTTATTTTAATATGTAACGCTAATCTGGGTTTTAGATAAAATGAAAACTGCTATTTAGTTTAGTAATCACGTCTTTCGCGCTAAAATCACTCACTAAATACAATAAAAAACCTATAAAGCACCATTACAGAACTTGTAGAAAAGCAATGTAATTCATAATATTAAGTGGTGATGTAATTTTTTCATTGAATATAAAAAACGCCTCGATTGAGACGCTACGTAATTATAACTTATTATGTAAACCCGCAGTGTTAATCGTTACCTTTCGTGGATTTGTTTTTAATCAATTTCAGTTTTTTAACTTTTACTGTGCTGTCGGTGATTAAACAACTTTCGTCGTAGCCATTGGGAAAGCTAAGTTCGACGAGTTGGTTATTACGCTTGGCTTTTAACGCGCGATTGAGCTTTTTCTGATAATCGTTATCATTTGCCTCTGCTAGAACATGCCAGTTTTGACCTTCAAGCTGGATCATTAACCTATCACCTGAAGGACGTACCATGTTCACTTTTGCTTGTTGGCACTTTACGACAGCCAAAGCCTGTGTGCTTGAGAATAATATACCAAAAAACAATATTTTTTTAATCATCATAAATCCTATTTACGCTTTATTCGTTCCATTGAAATGTTTAATCAAGTGGGTAGGCTGCGATCAGCAACAAAATTATATCAGCTCATTTAATCATTAGTTTAGCGGGTAAAATTCGCGTGATTAATTTTTGCATATACTAGCCTAGTATTGATAAGATTTAAAGCCAAAATACAGCTTTATCGTGAACACTATTTTCACCATATAGTTTATTTTACATGCAACATCAAAGTACAACTTTCATGGAACAATTTAAACAAATGTTAATGGTTATTAAGTATATGTGTATCGGGTATGCTTTATAAATTGGCAGGCAATAAAAAACCCGGTATAAACCGGGTTTTTAAATAAGAGGCTATCAATTACTTGATTTTAGCTTCTTTATACATAACATGCTGACGGATGCGAGGATCGAATTTTTTGATCTCCATCTTTTCAGGCATAGTTTTTTTGTTTTTGTCAGTAGTGTAAAAATGGCCAGTGCCAGCACTAGAAACTAAACGAATTTTATCGCGCATGGTGCAATTCCTTAAACTTTTTCGCCACGGGCACGGATATCAGTTAAAACTGCATCAATACCTTTTTTATCGATAATACGCATTCCTTTCGGAGTTAAACGTAATTTAACGAAACTATTTTCACTCTCAACCCAAAAACGGTGAGTTTGAAGGTTAGGTAAAAAACGACGACGAGTCGCGTTTCTTGCGTGCGAACGGTTGTTACCAACCATTGGCTTTTTGCCTGTTACTTGGCAGACTTTAGACATATTGAGTACTCCAAAATTAATTTCAGGTCGTGCTGTATTTCCCCAAGACCGTCGCCTCGGGATCCTGAAAAAGGTGGCATATTATAGTGAAAGTGAAAAACGAATACCAGCATTAATCAAAATTTAAGAAAGGAGTTTTTAATTTTTTTATATTTCAACACGTTAAAGTTAAAAACAGACCTTAAACAAGCAGCTTTATGCTGAATCATTATCCGAGTAGAACAATAATTCAGCATGTTCAGCTTATTTTAGAGGCCAATAATTTACTTAATTTTTCTTTTTGATCTTTATTACAAAGTTCATCAATCAAAATACGAATAATATGAGACTTAGCCAATTTGCTATCAATAGCCAATTCTTGTAATTGTTCTATTGCTGCTTCACTCAAGGTAAAAGTAGCATGGCGAAAACGACGAGCTTCTTCCGTTGTGGCATTTTCTTTTCGTTCAACATGCTCTTTGGCTGCCAAAATAGCTTGCTGTAACGACAATTCGTCGTGTTCTCTGCTAACAATTGCCGGTTTACCTTGCGCATAATTTTCGGCATCAGCAATAAATTCATCAACCGTGAACTGTTTCTTCTTCTTTGGACCATCCTTGGATTTTTTTAAATCACGTAAACTCATGGGAGTTGTCCGGTTTCATTGCTAATAGCTCCTCTGCTATGGCTATCATTTCTACAGCTGCTTTACTATCAGGCTCAATTTCTAGCACAGAAGAACCTAACTCTTCACTGTCATCATAAATATTACGACTGAAAGTTACCGCGTTTAAAACATTAATCCCGTACGAGCTGCAGACTTCCTTAGCCTCTAAAATTCGACCCGCTTGGTTGGGTAAAGACGGGCATTGGGTAATAACAAATGATGCTAACATTTTGGGGTTAACCATTTTACAGGTACTTAACATATCTTCCATGTGCGGCACCGTTTTTAAATCTCGACGCTTTGGTCTCAAGGGAATAACCACATGATCCGCAACTGACATTGCCGCGCGTAGCGCTAAGTTATCTTGACCACCACAATCAACAACAACATAGTCGTAATGTTGGTTTAGGCTTAATAAATCATTACGAATTTTACCGTATAATTGAATACAATTTATTGCCGGTAGCGACGGATCTGCGTTTCTTGCTTGTATCCAATCAGATGTAGTGCGCTGGGGATCGCAATCAACCATCAATACAATGGCTTTTTTTTCTCGGGCAAAATACACAGCTAAATTCTGTGCGAGGCAGCTTTTACCGCTACCACCTTTTTCCCCGCCTACTAAAATCATCATTTTGGTTATTCCTTTTTTACTACTTAAAATACAACAACCACTTCATTATAGTTCAATAATCAAGCGTTAGCTTAAGCACGGTCTGTGAGTTGTATCGCAACTTCAAACCACCCATTATCTTGTTTGATACAGCGAATTATTTTCCCAAATAATTTTTGACTATTCGGATTCGCCGCTTTAAACACAATTGTTACTTCGGTGTTTGCCGCGATATCACAGTCGCAATCTACTTTCAGGCCACCGCGAGAAAAATCTAAACAGGCTATTTTCTTACGTTGCTCATTGCCACTGTCATCACACCAAACAATATCAATTAACTCTTTTTCCATGTCTATACGAAAAGACCGTCGACGTTCGTTTTCTTCACTATCCACTATTTTGTCAATATCACTCATAGAGACTCCTTCTTATATCGCTCGATGGTAAAGCAGCTTATTGCTCATTTATTCGACCATGCTCAGCATACGAATAACAGTGGCAACCCGCAACTATTATATGATCAAGCACCTTTATATCGATTAACGCCAGTGCTTGCTCTAAGCGCGTGGTAATATGATTATCGGCAATACTTGGCTCAGCAATGCCAGAGGGGTGATTATGCGCGAGAATAACCGCTCCTGCTTGATATTTTAGCGCCGCCTCAACAACGATGCGCGGATACACGGCAGCAGCATTGATGGTGCCGTGAAATAGCCGCTCGAACTTTATTACCTGATGCTGCGTATTTAAAAACAATACGGCAAATACTTCTCGAGTTTCATGACGCAGTTCCGCTGTTAAAAAATTCTGTGTACTCTGTGATGATGTTAACGCTTGCCCCATATTCATTTGTTCAGCTAAATAGCGTTTAGACATCTCTAAACAAGCTTGTAATTGTACATACTTTGCGACACCTAGGCCGTGATGCTGACAAAAACTCGTTAAATCAGCTTGATATATTTGAGCAATACTGCCAAAACTTTTTAATAATTTTCTCGAGAGGTCAACAACATGGCAACCCTTAACGCCGGTCCGCAGAAATATTGCCAATAATTCAGCATCACTTAAACTGTGCGCACCATGTTGCAATAACTTCTCGCGTGGTTTTTCATCAGTAGGCCAGTCTTTTAACATATGTGCATCCTTGCAAAGTGATTTCAAAAAAACTGCGAATAATGCTATCTTATCGCCCATTGTCGTTATTAAGATTAGCAGTTTATGCAGATTCTTCAGGGTAAAAAAATTCTCTTGGGTATTAGTGGTGGTATTGCCGCTTATAAAACGCCTGAACTAGTACGTCGATTAAAAGATCAGGGTGCGGATGTTCGCGTAGTGATGACCGAAGGTGCCAAAGCCTTTATTACGCCGTTAACCTTACAAGCAGTTTCTGCTAATGCGGTATCCGATAGTTTATTAGATACGCAAGCCGAATTGGCTATGGGTCATATTGAATTGGCAAAGTGGGCTGATTTTATTTTAATTGCCCCTGCAACGGCCGATCTCATCGCTAAAATAGCGGCAGGTATGGCTAACGATTTATTAACCACACTCTGTTTAGCGACTGCCGCACCTATTGCTATTGCACCGGCAATGAATCAACAAATGTGGCATAACCTAGCCACACAAAATAATATGAAAACTCTCACCTCATGGCAGTATTCTATTTTTGGCCCTGGTGCTGGTGAACAAGCTTGTGGCGATGTCGGTTTAGGGCGGATGTTAGAAGTACATGAGCTCGTGACATTAACTTGCCAAGCCATGGAAAGCATGAACAATGACACATCTAAAGCAAAACCTTTAGCGGGACAAAAGTGGTTAATTACCGCAGGTCCAACGCGTGAAGCTATCGATCCAGTACGCTACATTTCAAACCACAGTTCAGGAAAAATGGGCTTTGCTATTGCTAATGCTGCACAACAATTAGGGGCTGATGTTACAATTATCTCTGGTCCTGTGAGCATAGCAACACCACCACATTGTCATAAAATAGCGGTAACCAGTGCGATGGAAATGCACCAACACGCTTTAGACCATGCCGCTGCATCAGATGTGTTTGTTGCTTGTGCCGCCGTTGCTGACTATCGAATTGACCATATTGCCGATGAAAAAATTAAAAAATCACACGATACCATGCAGCTTAATCTCATCAAGAACCCAGATATTGTTGCCGATGTTGCCGCGATGAAAAACAAACCTTTTACTGTTGGCTTTGCCGCTGAAACCCAAGATGTTGAACATTATGCCCGAGACAAACTGGCTCGAAAAAATCTTGATATGATCGCAGCAAACAATGTTGCGGCACAAGGGCAAGGTTTTAATAGTGATGATAATGCGCTAACGGTGTTCACAGCAAGCGATGAAAAAGTGCTGCCTTTAATGAGCAAAAGTGAACTGGCGAAAAAGTTGGTACAACATATTCAACAAACATTACAAAAATCGCAGTAAGTGCGTCTAAGATAGAAAAGCTGATTTCATTGTTGAACATCAGCTGAATAACGCTATACAATCACGCTAATTATTCAGTCGTCATCAGTTTCAATGATGACGACTGAACATATAACAAAAACAAGAGACTCAGTTTTATGTCGGCAACTCAAAAACCTAATCGTAAACAACAAATTTTAGAATGCCTTGCTCATATGCTACAAACCAGTGCAGGACAACGTATCACAACAGCCAAACTTGCGGCTGAAGTGGGCGTTTCAGAAGCGGCACTGTACCGCCACTTTCCATCAAAAGCACGTATGTTTGAAGGCTTAATTGAATTTATTGAAGAGTCGATTTTTTCGCGAGTAAACCTAATATTAACAGATCACAAAGAAGCGCTTATTCGTTGCCATCATATTTTACATGTTTTACTGATCTTTGCCGAACGTAACCCGGGCATGTGCAGAATTTTGGCTGGCGATGCCTTAATGGGTGAAAACGAGCGCCTGCGTGCACGAGTAAATCAATTTTTTGAAAAGCTAGAATCACAGTTTAAACAAGTTTTACGTGAACGAAAGCTACGTGAAGGTAAAGGCTTTACCATTTCAGAGCAGGCTTTAGCCAATATTTTAATGGCTTATGCTGAAGGTAAAATTAATCAATATGTTCGCTCTGACTTTACGAAGAAACCTAGCAATGACTTTAACGAACAATGGCAGTTCTTAATGGCTGATAAATAGCTATAACCATTGTCGACTAAACGCCAACCTGCGTTGGCAAATAAATATTTAAGGAAATACCGTGAGCAAGTTAGCGCAACTACAACCGAATAAGTTATGGCAAATTTTCGAACAAATTTGTAGCATTCCACACCCATCAAAACACGAACAAAAAATATCGCTGTGGATCCAATCTTGGGCGACGGAACTCGGTTTGACTGTTAAAGAAGATGCGGTGGGTAACTTAATCATTAAAAAGCCTGCTACTGGGGGTATGGAAAATAAAAAAGGCGTTATTTTGCAAGCGCATATGGATATGGTGCCGCAAAAAAATTCTGATACTGAGCACGACTTCCTCAAAGATGCCATTAAACCTTATATTATTACTGAAGCTGACGGTGATTGGGTTACCGCTGAAGGAACAACCTTAGGCGCAGACAATGGTATTGGTTTATCGTCGGCATTAGCTGTTTTAGCTAGCAATGACATTCCACATGGACCATTAGAAGTGTTAGTTACTATTGACGAAGAAGCCGGCATGACTGGCGCTTTTGGCCTTGAAGCAGGTTGGTTGGATGGTGAGCTACTGATCAATACCGACTCAGAGCAAGAAGGCGAAGTTTACATGGGTTGCGCTGGCGGTATCGACGGTGAAGCCACATTCGCCATTACTAATGAAGATGCACCTGCCGATGTAGCGTCATTTAACTTATCTATTTCTGGCTTAAAAGGTGGTCATTCTGGTGTTGATATTCATACCGGTCGTGCTAATGCCAATAAGTTATTAGTCCGATTTTTATTGACCGCAATTAATGAATTTGATCTGCGTTTAACTGAATTAAATGGTGGCAGCCTACGTAATGCTATTCCACGCGAAGCTGACGCCAGCTTTGTTATTAGCAAAGCGCAAGTGAGCGCCTTTAAAGCTAAATTAGCCGACTACTTAACCACTATGCGTCAGTCATTGGGCTCAATCGAAACTGATATAGAGATGTTATTAATTTCGCCAGAAACCTTTGATGAATGCTGGACCCTTGAGACTCAAAGCACAATTTTGCGGGCACTCAATGCTTGCCCTAATGGTGTATTACGTATGAGTGATGACATTGAGGGTATTGTTGAAACCTCATTAAACTTGGGTGTTATGCGTAGTAAAGGTAACAAATTTGTTGCCATGACATTAATTCGTAGCCTACATGATGACGGCCGTTTAGATGCACAAACTATGGTGCAGTCAGTATTTGAATTATCGGGTGCTAACATTGCGTTTT
>Ga0208643_1001755_pt1 | contig 11440 bp, 23 predicted proteins | sample VirMetDEL_Nov_12_FD_184516 | JGI IMG/M metagenome (GOLD analysis project Ga0208643, IMG submission 184516) | Aqueous microbial communities from the Delaware River and Bay under freshwater to marine salinity gradient to study organic matter... | ecosystem: Environmental > Aquatic > Marine >... | reverse complement strand
TTGTGATGTGAAAACTTTCTTTTTTTACTTTTTTTCATCTTCAATAAAATAAGTTATTAGTTCGCCTTCGTGCATTATTTGCACATTATAACCAAGGATATCACCTTGTTCTGTATACCATACTTCATAGTTCTTACTTACTTTATTATCTTGTAAGTTATTATACATAAAGATTAAGTATACTGCAGTAAAAAACACTGCTGCGATTGTTAGTAGTTTATTTCTTTTCATAGTTAATCACCTTTATAAGTTAGTTCTTGATAAAATTCACTTGCAGCATTAGTATGTAATTTAAACTTACGCTCGTATTTTACTCTGTTTTCTACATATTCTTTTATTCTACTTTTCATTTCATCTTCTGTTTTAGTTGAAAAAGACATAATGTGATATGGATAGAAGTTAAAGTATTTGCAAGTAAAGCCATAGTCATTTACCTCATAAGGTATAAGTTTATAATATTTATTCATTTGTTTTCTTGTAAAAAGTTATACGTTCTTCTACATCTTGACGAGTTATCTCGCCACTCATTTGCTTGAGTATGTCACTTGACATATCTATTTGTTTTCCATTAGGACAAGTTAGTATAAATTGCATAGTTATTAGTTTATTTTATTATATTATCCAACCTTAGTTGTAATATGTTTGTAATTCCATTATAAGAAGTCACTGAATCTTCCAACTGTAATTGGTAATGACTTGATTTTGAATACGATAGTGTGTATGAATGTTCTCATATAAGTATTATTTATAAGTGTATAATTGTTTATTAGTTTAATTTATTGTAAATGTACTGCGCGAAATGTGACAGTATGTCATGACAAGTAGTAATTATAATACTACTTTGTCACGAAGAATTACTGGTACACTTGTTGATGAAGTGTAAGATTTGTATTTAATAAAGCAAGGCATATTTTGTAGTTTATTTTGCATTATATTGTACACTTTGTCATGATTGTACTTGAAAGTTTTGCCACTTTTGAAAGTGCATTCAATGATTTGATTTTTGCCAATAAGTGATTTGCGAATTACGAAGCGTTTTGAAATTAAATTTTGCATAGTTAAGTTATTTATTTATTATTATTATTTATTAAGTATTTACATTATTATTATCCAATATATAAAACATTTTGTTTGTAAAAAAAATATAAAATATTATATATAATTATATAAAAATGTAAAAAATATAATAAAATGTATAAAAAACAAGGTGGGGCCTGTTAAAATATGTTGATTTTACATAAAAAAATAAAGTTTGGCACGATAGTTGAACACCACAACTCGATATAAGCTATCCTTTTGAAAAAAGTGTGACATAAGCCTTATAAGGTATATAAGTAATAGGCTATTGTCACATTTTGTAAGTTTTTCACTTTATCTGTAAGTATATATAGATATATGGAGACACAAAAGTTCATGGGTCGTAATCAATTAGTAAAAAGATTGATAGCTCAAGTAGGTGATAAAGGTTTTGCCTATGCATTATTAAAGAAACGCGGGCATATGAACCCAGATGGTACACTAACAGCAGAAGGTCAGAAAAGAAATACAATGACAGCTTCAGAGCGTGCTCACGACAGAGCCGATACTACGCCTCATACACATACTTATAATCCAGAAACAAACAGAGTAGAAAAAAATTAAGCAAATATGGCAATAATTAATTCATATCCTACAGTAACGCCTAGCAATGATGACTTGCTATTACTAGTAGACACATCGGTAGAAGGTAATCCTACTAAAACTGCAACAGTAAGCAGTGTAGCTAGCCAAGTAACATTAGGTTATACTTCATATGTAGCTAGATGGACTCAAGGAACAACAAATGCACCTGTGGTTACTGAACTATATAACAATACAGGACTTACATGGACTGCTACTAGATTTTCACCAGGCGTATATAGATTTACAGCAAGTGCAAACTTTGGAACTAAAGTATATGCTATAGCAAGCGACAGAAGTATTAACTCTGGAGGAACTTCACCAGCTTCTACTGGTACTAATATAGTAGCTGTAAATGAAGCAGGACCTACTTTCGTGTCTATTGAAAATAGAGATTCAGCAGATAAATCACTAGTTGACAATGTTCAAACTGGAATGCTTGAAATAAGAATATACACATAATGGCAATTATAAACAGTTATCCTAAAAAAACAACTCCTGCTGATGGCGATTTATTTGTTATCACCGATTCAGAGCAAACAGCACCTAATAAAAATCGGACAAAAAGTTTAAGTGCGTCAGATTTAAAAGCATATACACAAACAGGCGTAGGTACAGTTACAAGTGTAGCATTAACCGAAACAGGAACAGCACTTGCAATAACTGGATCACCAATAACGTCATCTGGAACTATAAATATAGCAGGTGCTGGTACTTCTTCACAGGTAGTACTTGGTGATTTAAGTTTAGCGACTCTACCTGTAGATGGCGTAACAAGTGTAGCTCTTACAATGCCTGCAGCTTTCTCAGTAGCAGGTTCACCAATAACCTCATCAGGCACGTTTACTGTTACTGGCGCTGGAAACAATACTCAGTATGTAGACGGAACAGGTGCATTACAGTCTTTTTCTGATACAGCATCTAACACGGTTGCAAGATTAATACCTTTTGTAACAACAGCATCGCCAGGTGGATCTGAAACATATACCGCGCTTAATAACATCGTCAAAATAGGTTGGTCAGGTGGAAACGGTATATACGTAATTAATCTACCATCTGCTACAGCTATACCATATAGAGTCATAAGATTTGTAACTAATGGAACATATCCAGGTGGAGGCGCTCACAAGGTGAGATTTACTGCAACTGGTGGTGAGACTATAGATGGAGCCGCTTTTTTCGAGACATCTAAGGTATACGAAGGAATAGCTGCTTGGTCAACAGGAACTGAATGGGTTATAATACAAGCAAAAGCACATTAATAAGTAAAATTCACTAAAACCAAGTGAGTATATAAAATATACCCGGCACGGGAAAGTGCAAACCAATAATAACAATTAAAACCAAAACCAATGACATTTTATTATCAGACTCAATCGTGGTCTAGTCAACCACAAGTATCCGATGAAACCAGACAATTATGGGAGCATGTCGCTCAGAAGAAAAACTGGCGCATAGTACAACTACCAAATGGCTTTTATCAAACCGAACACCAAACCCTAGATGAACAATGGGTTGATGTTACAAGACGTGAAACTATTGAAGGTGCTGAACAAGCAATTGATAGCTCTGTAGAACACTACACTAAAAAGCTAGAATACTTGAAAGGACCTAAGGTAGTAAAAACTTTTGAATAACATTTTTATAATATAATTTAATCTAATCTAATATGTCAGACTTAATAGTCAAGAATCTTAACTTTGGTGATCAAGCCAGAGATAATGTATTTAAAGGAATTGAAAAACTAACGCACGCTGTTAGCTCTACACTCGGAGCTAGCGGCAAATGCGTTATGCTAGAAGATCACACTGGAAGACCAATAATAACTAAAGATGGTGTAACAGTCGCAGATTCAATAATACTGCGAGATCCAGTAGAAAATATGGGTGCAACGCTTTTAAAAGAAGCAGCACGTAAAACTGTACAAGAAGCAGGCGATGGAACTACAACAGCTACAGTATTAGCACATGCTATACTGCTCGAGGCTTATAAGGTAGTAGATAAAACAAACTCAAGAGAGTTAAAAGACGGTATTAACGAATCAGTTAAAAAAGTAGTTAAATATTTAAAATCATTATCAGTTGACGTAAAAGGTCAAATGATAGATCAAATAGCTACGATATCGACTAACAACGAACCTGCACTTGGTAAAATAATAGCAGATGCTTTCAGAGCAGTTGACAACACAGGCGTTGTTATGATGGAAACCTCATCAGATGGTAAAACACATGTAGAGGTTGTTGATGGTGTTCAATATGAAAAAGGGCTAAAAAATTCTCACTTTATTACTAACAAAACTAGTAAGACTGCAGAATTAGAAAAGCCACTTGTTTTATTATTAGAATCACCAGTAGATACTATCAGACAGATACAGTCTGTGCTAGAGTATGTAATAAAAAACAATAAACCTTTGCTTATTATAGGCGACTTAGAACAAGGTGTTTTATCAGCTCTAGCTATGAATAAAACAAAAGGTAATATTAAAGTCAATGTGATAGACGCACCTACGTATGGTATAAACAAACAGCAAATGCTACAAGATTTATCTATGCTTACTGGTGCTACCATTATAAATGAAGACTTGGGCGATGATATGAATATGATACAGCCAGATCATTTAGGTACATGCTTGAAAAGTGTAACATCACATGAAGACACAATATTGCAAATAAATGAAAGCACAGAAGAAGTTAAGCAAGTTATACAAGATATAAAAGAAAAACTTTTAAAAGAAAAAAATCCAAACAAACTTGTTAAGCTTGAAAAAAGATTAGCAATGCTATCAGCTAAAATAGCTATTGTAAAAGTAGGTGCTAATTCAGAAATAGAATTAAAAGAAAAGACAGATAGAGTTGAAGATGCTATCTGTGCTACTAAAGCTGCTATTAAAGAAGGGATTGTTCCTGGTGGTGGTATTGCTCTATTAAATGCTGCTGCAAATATTAATGCTAAGTCTATTGGTGAAACAGTTTTACTAGAAGCTATCAAAGCACCTTATAAAACAATACTTGAAAATGCAGGTGTTGACAACGTAGAAACACCCGTTAGAAAAGGACAAGGCTACAATGTGGTTACAGGAAAAATGGTAAATATGATCAAGTCAGGTATTATAGATCCACTACTTGTCACCAAGAGCGCTCTTCAAAATGCAGCTTCTGTAGCAACAACAATATTGTCTACTGATTGTGTAATCAATAATTTAAGAATAGATGAAGGCAATAGGTAGAAACTTAATAATAAACAAAATTAAAGAAGGAACCACCAAAACGAAAGGTGGTTTACTTCTTGCAGAAAACCAACGTGAAGATATACGATATGTAAAAGCAGATGTAGTGTCTGTTGGAACAGAAGTAGCTGGTGTCAAAGAAACTGATACTATATACTTTGATCGTCATGCTGGTCATAAAATTGAAGTTGGTGATAATTCATATCACGTAATTAAATCTGCAGACGTTGTCGTTGTAGTATGAGACTAGATGCTAGTGACATTAGAGAACTAAACCTAATGAAGCACTATCGCATCATAAGAAAATGGGCTTGTAAAAACAACAATTTAAATGATGCAGATCTAGAACTTTTAATATATCTTGACTGTATAGATTTTTTTACTAAAAAAGATTTTGAAATGGGTGTGTACTCATACAGTTGGGATAACCGCAGATGGAACAGGCTGCTAAAAGAAGGCTGGATAGTTGTATGGAGACATAGAAACAGATCCACTCAGAAATACCATATATATAAAGTATCTTTTAAAGGTAAGCAATTAATAAGTAGAATATACAGAATAATGCTAGGCGAAGAAGATATAAATATTGGTAGACGAAACAAGATAATTAATGGCGAGACATACACTGACAAAGTTATGACAAAAGCTATTTATAACGTAAACAAAGATAAAAATAGATAATATGGGATATGTAAGCGATGCGCAGCGGAAAGCTGTACATGCAAGTAGAGCAGATGGTGGTAAAGGCGCACCTGCTGAAATGGAAACACCTTTAGAAAAAGAACTTGTTGGCAATCAAAAAAATCTGCCTCAACATTTAAAAGACGCTATTGAAGCTAGTCCAGCTACAATGATCAGCACTGGTGTAGCCGGTGTAGACCCAATGACAGGTATGATTCAACAAAATCAATTTGCAACATCACCTGTAAATCCAAAAGCATTAGGTGGTTTACAAAACCAAATACCAAACATAGCAGGTACAGCAGTTCCTGGCATGTATGATAGAGTATTACCTACGCCTTTAAGTAAAAAAGCTTGTAAATAGTAAAAAAATAACAACTATGGAACACGATATTGAAAAAATCAAAAAAAATCCTAAATTATCAGGACAGATAGGTGAAAACGCTATATGGGACGGGCCGTTAGATAAAACTGGTTTTCCTATGGGTGTTGGAAACAGTAATGGTATTACGGGTATGCAAGTATCTAAATATCCTTGCAAATACGAAGCTGGACCAATAACTCAAAAAGCTAAAGTTTATAAATAATGTATTCTCCATTTTTTAAAAAAGATTTTCCTGAAATAAAAGAGGAAAACAAAGGTAAGTTTACAGCTTGGGCTAAAAAGAACGGTTTTAAAGACGCTTGTTCTGCTGCTAGCGCTGTAATGAAGAATAAAAACAAATATAGTGATAGTGTGGTTAAAATGGCCAACTACGCTAAAAATTTTGGTTGTAAAAGAAAATAATTATGGCTAGTAAATTTTCATCGCCTTTTATGGCAAAATCACCTTTACACGGAGCTTATACTTCAGCCGCTGGTCAAGGCAAAACTTATGTGTCTACTAGACAAGCTATTCAGCAGATGCAAAATGATATTGTGGCAGGTGCTAAAGAAGGTGATATAATAGAAAAAGAACAAAAAGCAAAAAAAGCTTGTGAAATTGGAGATGACAATAAACCTACAGGAAAAATATACCAAGTAAGTTTTAATGAAAAAGGACAAGAAACAAAAGTTTGTAAATAATATATAAAATGAAACTACATAAAGGACATTACGGAAAATATACAGGTAACGCTAAATGGTCGATGGATCACGCGCACACTAAAGTTACTAAAGAAAACTATAAAGCTACAGAGCGAGATGACGCTGCACATATCGACTATTTAAAACGTGATGTTCTTTATGATGATCATCACGGGCATAGTGACGAAAATATGACTGCTGACGAAAAACATATATCAAAATTAGCAGGCGATATGAAATACGATAAAAAACATCACGGTTCTCCTGCTAAACAAACAATTACACCAAGCACAGCTAGAAATATTGTTAGTGCCGCTGGTAATGTAAATCCAATGAGAGAAGCCGCTAAGCTTGCTTCTGAGGTTAATGAGTTGAGATTTAAAGACGATGCTTTTGCTCAAGGACTTGCGGATAAAAAAAGAGAAAAAGGAAAAGCAATATACGGCGCTTTAACTCAAGAAGGTAAAAATATAACTAATGAATATTTAACAGGAAAAAGAAAATTAACCAACTAAAAAATAAAATAATATTATGGGACATTGCACAGGATCACCAAACAAAATGGAATCTGCAAAACAAGAAAAATACAATCTAATGCATGATAACCCAGTAGCTAAACACGCTAGTGGAGGATCATGGATGTCAAAGCATTCAAAGTCTGCTTTTCAAATGGGACACAGTCCTTTAAATGAAAATGAGACTCCAGCGGAGCGTAAAGCTAGATTAAGAAAAGAAAATGCTAAGAAATTAGCAAAAGGTAGAGCCAACTTAGCTAGATTAAAAGCTGAATCAAAAGCTCCTAAAAAAGAAACTGAAAAACTAACTGGAGTTAGAAAATTAGCTAGATCTATATACAATCAATTTGCAGACAGCGATACTAGAAATTAAAAAATAAACAGATTAGGACTGTACAAACCTAGCCAAACATTAACATTAACATTAACATTAACATTAAACAAAATGGCAAATTACATTAAAATTAAAGCTGTAGACATCAATGTTGCTAATCAACTTTCTGATCTTATTATAGGAGGAGTTACTTCTGTATTTCAAGGACTAGCAAACGGAAACGGTGACGCTAACAAATGGACTGTTTACACTGAATCAGGTAAAAGTTATTTATTTACTACAACTGGAAAGCCAAAAGAGTGGGCTAATCAATTTATATCAGCTGCAACTGCAAATCCAGGAGGACCTTTAGCTATTGTACAAAATAGTACAGGAGTTAAAATAACTGCAATAGTAGTAGCATAATTATGAAGTCTACAGGTTTAGGAGACGACATCGCAAAGTTTACTAAAGCTACAGGCATTAAGAAAATGGTTGACACAATAAGCAAGGGACTAAACATCCCTTGCGGTTGTGAAGCCAGACAAGGAGCATTAAATAAATTGTTTCCTTATAAAAAATAATATATGGCTTTTAAATTAAATTCACCGTTTCCAATAGACAACACTCCAATATATCACGTAGATATGGAAGAAGGCGTAATGGGTAAAGCTAATAACAATGGCACAATTATTATAAACAAAGACTTAGATCCTAAAATGCTTAATAAAGTTGTTAAGCATGAGATGGTTCATATATGTCAAATGAAGCGTGGTGATCTTGATTACGATGATAAAAATGTTTACTGGAAAGGTAAAACATACCCAAGATCTAAAATGAACGAAGGAGCAAAAAAACTACCTTGGGAAGCCGAGGCTTATAAAAATGCCTAAAAAGAAATTTAAAGATACTAAAGTCGGTCAGTTTTTAAGCAAAGCCGCACCAGGTATATTAGGAACTGTTGGTGATGTATTACCAGATCAGGGTTTATTGGGTGTAGTAAAAAACCTAATACAAAAAGAAGATCCAGTAGTATTACCACCAGAAGACAAAGAAAAAGCTCTAAAACTATTAGAGCAAGATATGGTAGAAATGCAAGAAATATCAAAACGTTGGGCAAGTGATATGAAGTCTGATTCATGGCTTTCAAAAAACACAAGACCAATGACGTTGATATTTTTAACTGTTTCTATGGTATTTTTAATACTATTAGATAGTTTTGAAATAGATTTTAGCGTAGACTCAGGTTGGGTTGATCTTTTAAAATCACTATTAATTACCGTGTATGTAGCATATTTTGGCTCACGCGGTGCAGAAAAATTTAAATCAATAAGTAATAAATAAAAATAATGGCAAGTAATCAACCAACACAAGCTTTAAACGTAGTAGTAAGTGATACTATTAATATACCAGAGCCAGATGCTTATATAACTGGAACTAGTTCTTCTGGAACAGGTACGACTATAACTGATGGTAGTGCAAATTTTCTTGGAATTACCTCAAACGCAGGTATTTCAAATAAAGTAGCTGTAGGAGATGTAGTATATGTAATTGACGGTGCTACAATAACAATAGTAAGAGTAACAGCTGTAACGAACAATACTAATATAGTAGTTTCTGCTTCTGTGACTGGAACTAAACCTTATCAAATATATAGATCTAATGGTGATTTTAAAAATGTAAGCGAAGGATTTAGTTTATTTGTAGGTGGAGCTGGTAATATAGCGGTAGTACCTGCATGTAGCGATCAAGTAGTTAAACTAGAAAACATACCTGATTCTTCATTTATACCTTTACAAGTTAAAAGAGTTAATTCAACTGATACTACAGCAACAAAAATAATAGCATTAAGATAATATGCCAACTATACTAGGTAACGCAAACGCTATACTAGCAGTCCCTTTAACTAAAGCGGGTGGAGGTGGTCCATTGCCGCTAGAGTTTTTTATACTTGCAGAAAATGGAGACAAGTGTATAACAGAAGTTGGTACTAATTTCATGGTACAAGAAATAGCACCTTAAATAAATAAAAATATAAAATGGCAAATATAAAATTTTCAGCTTTTAACACAGAAACAAATTCTGCTAATGTAGATTTTCTTGTAGGTTATCAAGGCACAACAATGAAAAAAATAGCACCTAGTAATTTAGCTGCTTATCCTTTCTTAATTGATACAGATTCACTATACTCTGGTTTTGTACCTGCAGGATTATCTGGAAACCCACAATTTAATACAGTATTAGGTATTGATGCTGGAAGCAGTTTAACAACTGGACTGAGAAACACCCTTATTGGTTATGGCGCTGGTTCTGGTACTGCTACTCAAAATGGTCTTACTGCTATTGGAAGAGAATCTTCTTTAAGTGGAGATAACAATGCTAGCACAGTTTCAATAGGATCAAGATCAAATAGAAGTGGTAATAGTAATAACTCTGTTATTATAGGCGATAGTGCAGCTTTCAATGGAGCTAGCTCAGATTCTGTTATCATAGGTCAAGCTGCTGGTAATGCAAGTGGTGGTTTTGAAGTTACTTTAATAGGTAAATTTGCTGGAGCTTTTGGTGGAGCTGCTGCTAAGCAAATAGCAATAGGTGGTGGTCAAGTTGGTAGAAGTAATACAGCGCAATCACATATGGACGTAGGATATGCTGCTGGTTATTCTCAAACTTCTGGTGTAGAAAACACAAACATTGGTTATGAAGCTGGATATAGCAATACAACTAATGGATCAAGAACTTGTGTTGGTTATAATGCTGGAAAATCATCAACTGGGGCTTGGAATACTTTAGTAGGTGCATACGCTGGTAGATTAATAACAGGTGCTGGTAATACTGCGGTAGGTAGAAACGCTTTATTAAACAATACGTCTGGTGGTAGTAATGTTGCCGTAGGACATGAAGCTGGTAATTGGACTGCTGCTGGTGGGACAAATACTTTTATAGGAACAGCAGCTGGTAGACAAAACTCAAGTGGAAATAGTAATACTGCAGTAGGTTACGAAGCATTAAGATTAAATTTAGCAAACAATAATACAGGTTTAGGTTATCAAGCTGGAAATTCAATTACTTCTGGAAGCAATTTAACTGTAATTGGGTATGATGCTGATGCAAGTTCGGCAACTGCTACAAACGAAATTACTCTTGGTAACGCAGCGGTTACAGCACTAAGAATACCTGGACTACAATCTGGTGCTAGCGACGGTGATGTTTTAACATTTGCTTCAGGTACAGGTTTAATTACTTTACAAGCCGCCGGTGGCGGCGCTACATCATTAAACGGTCTTACTGACTGTTTAGTTGATACAGACAGTTTATATGTTGGAGAAGTACCAAGTAGTTTAAGTGGTAATCCACAAGGAAATACTGTTCTTGGTATTGATGCTGGTAGTAGTCTACAAGGACAAGCAAATAATACTCTTATAGGTAATGACGCTGGTAAAAACTTTGGTTTAAGCCCGTTTGCTAGTGGTATTACTTGTGTTGGGGCTTTTGCTGGATTAAATAATACTTCTGGTAGCGGAGTTACTTACATAGGATATCAAGCTGGTCAAGGTCAATTAGGAGCAGCCAATACCGCCGTAGGTCATCAAGCTTTAGGTAAATTTAGTAGTTCAAGTGGAACAGCTAATGTTGCTATAGGAGATAGAGCTGGATTAAATGCTGGAGGAAGTCAGTCTACACTTATAGGATTTCAAACTGCTTATAGTTCTGGAACTGGTTTAAATGATAGTATTCTTATAGGATATAGAGCTGGGTACGGCACAAACGCAGCTAATCTTGTTCAAATAGGTTCAGAAGCTGCAAAAAACAATAGTGCTGCTGGTCATATTTCAATAGGATATCAAGCTGGTTTTTCACAAACTTCTGGAGCTAAAAATACTAACATTGGTTACAGAGCTGGGTATGCTCAAACTACTGGTTTTCACAATACTACATTAGGTTATGAAGCTGGAAAATCTTTAACTACAGGAGATAGAAATG
>Ga0208643_1001753_pt1 | contig 11446 bp, 14 predicted proteins | sample VirMetDEL_Nov_12_FD_184516 | JGI IMG/M metagenome (GOLD analysis project Ga0208643, IMG submission 184516) | Aqueous microbial communities from the Delaware River and Bay under freshwater to marine salinity gradient to study organic matter... | ecosystem: Environmental > Aquatic > Marine >... | reverse complement strand
GGTTGTGCATCAACTCTAAGTGTGCCATATCTCCATGCCTCACCTACAGCATCATTTGAAATTTTTAAGGATACTAATCTTCCTCTTGCTCTAGTATCTACTTTATCAGTAGAATTTGTAATTGTAAAGGGTCCAAGTGGTGAACTAACCGCTGTGTCATCAGGGTAAGAGCTTACAAATAAAGTAACTGTAGCATCTCCTCGTAAATATTTAAAATCAGGTATAAATCTTTTGACTGACATAAAGAACTCTCCATCTCCTCTAAAATCAACTATCCCTGTTGATTGTCCTAACGCACTTGTTCTTGAAGTAATATCATAGTCTCCAGATTGAATAAATGCATCAATAGATGTTGTGCCTGAACTGTTTACTTGGTCATCACCTATTTCGTGAGCGTAATATATAGATGCTCCGTACTTGTTAGTTATACCAGATATAGCAGAGAATACTGGAGTTGCACTATCATCATAATCTGTAGCATAAGGTAATTGAAAAACACCTTGGTCTTGATAGGTAGTTCTATCTAATGATGAAGTTGTAAATACATTTTCTGAATAATTGTATGTAACACATCTATCAATTTGAGTTGATCCTGCTTTAGGATAAAACCAATTTATCTCTGTATATAAAGAATTAGGTGCAGAATAAATAACGTCTGCCGCATTATAATTTAATCCTAAGTTATCTCCATCAGTTGAATATACAAAATCTTCTACAAGGCATGGTAAGGCTTTAACTGTACCATCATATACAAAAAAACCACCTTCACCTGACATCCACCAGACAGCTCCATTTGCATATGACATTGCGTGTTGACCAACACATCCACAGTTAGTACCTACTTGTCTAACAGAGAAAGTAAATGGTGGACCAACAAATTGAATTACATACGCAGCTAAATCAGTTGTTACAAAAATATAATCTTTACCTTGTATGGCTGCTCTAATCTCATTACCTGTATCTAATCTAAAAGTACCCGCAGTGTTAGTTGCAGTAGGTAAGTAAGTATTTAAATCTTCTTGATTCGAAAATCTTACAAACATTGGATCTTGTGTTGATGTGTCACCTATAGTTGTTTCAGTTCCAAGGTGAAATAAATGTCTGTCTCTATCTGATACAATAGTAATTCTAGTTGCGGTTGGATTGTTTGTTGTGTTAAAATTAGTTGTAGACTGTGAAGCTCTCACAGCTCTTGGATTAGATGCTCCAGCATCCCAAGTAAATGTTTTACCATTAAATATAGTTGCAACTAATACTTCACCAAAGTTATCAAGACTCCAGTTTCCTGGTGCCAGAACCACATTACTTGTAGATCGTTCAGTGCCCCAAGTGGAATCACCCCATAAATAAGTTCCCCATCCATAACCCACAGTTTGAGTAGTAGGTCCTATTTCAACATATGGATTAATAGTTGCAGAGCCGGTTGCAGTTGTATCTGCAGAGGCATTAGTTCTCATTACAATATTAAAACTATTTGCATCATTAACTTGTACTATTTCAAATGCTCCTGTTTCAAAATCTGCATCTACATAACCTGATCCTGGAGGAGCAGTTACACTAGTAAAAGTAATATATCTTCCAACAGCTAAATTGTGAGATGTTTTGTTTACTGTAACAGATGTAGAAGCATTATTTGTATCAAAAGTTGCTCCAGTGATAGCAGTATCTAAAGGAGTAATGTCATAAAATCCTTCTCCATAATATAAAAATAAACCCTGTGATGTTCCTATAGCTGTATATTTTTCTCCAGCAAAAGAACTAAAAGCAAGTTGTCTTCTAGCAGCACCTGGTAAAGTATCATTAGCAACGGTAAGTTGTTGCCAACCACCTATTTTTTCCGGTAAACCATATCTAAATCTTACAAAGTCTCCGTCTACCCATTCACTTTCAGCACCTGATTCAGTAGCTTGTTTATTAAATCCTGGTTTAAAATTGAGTTTCTGTAACATAACCTAGTATTATATAGGGTTTTTATTATTTTGGTAGGGAAAAATGTCTAGAATCTAAAGGATTCTGTAACAGGGTATTTAAGCATTTTACCGTTGTTAGTTATAGAAAATATTACGTTTACAAAAATAAGTCTATCTTCCTCTTCTTTATCCCCTGTAAATACATGGGCTGCATGATATAAGGAGGAATCAAATAAAGTACATCTATTATAAAGGCCTTTAACATTTATTGTTTCTTCAAAAAAATCATTATTAAATTTTTTAGCTTTTTCTATTTCTGCCATTTCTTTTTTGTTCCTATTAGGATTTTCAAAATAATGATATTTTAATTCTTGCTTATCTAAGATTCTCATAGGACTTTTACGTTTATAAAAACTCAATCCAGTATCAGTGTTTTTTGAAAGATAAATAACACAAGTAAGTTCACTTGGTACGTCATGATGTATCCACCCATCATGTTTTAAATTAACAGGTATTTTTTGAAAACGCGCTTCTGCTTGATAAGATAACTCTTCTTGTGGATAGTGTAGTTTTAAAGACTTACTTGTAATCCAATTAAAGAACTCTTGATCTATATTATGAAGTGCATCTGTTCTTGATCCTGGTAGTATATCTAGGTCTTCATATTTTAAAGACTTAGCATACTTAACAATATAATCAGGATCTTCAAAAAAATTATCTACTATGGTAACTGGAAATAACATACTTATATCTTATCTTTCAAAAGAATTATATTCCATTCTAATTTAGAAATTAAATCTTTTAATTGTAAATCTTTTTTTTTATTTTTTTCTATGTATTTATTCAATTCTTCTACATCTAATATAACCCATTTATCTTTAAATTCAAAAACCATTTTTTCTGCTTTAGTGTTTATATTACCTGTTTTATATGCTTTATCTTTAGATACTTTTGTTAAACCTCCCACATCAAATTTATAAAATGCATTTTGTCCAGTTATAATACCTGCTATATTCCAAGATGTTTTTTGTTTTGGATATTCTACAGCTGTCAAATGTTTTGAAAATTTTTTAATAATATCTACCATTTTTTAATTGGACATTTAAATTCTTTAAATTTAGTTTTTATTTTCATAAAACAAAAACATATCTTACATTGTTTTGTAAACGAAACAAAGTGTTCACATTGTTTACAAATTTTATATCTTGTTGCTGGATCTGATATTCTCATAATGGAAAAAAACTTAAATTAATATCATTACCATCTTTTTTTTTAATTTTATTAAAAGTTTTTAAATCTATTACATCAAACGCAATAGTTATTCTTTTCTTTTTAAAACCATTTAAAACTACAACTTTATGTTTTTTGTTACTTTCACCAATATATATTTGACCTATTTTATTATCTATCTCAAAATTTTCAAAAACAGTTTTTGTTTTTTCAGGATTTATAGAAATATATCCATGAGCGATAGAATTAAAGTGTGAGTGCCAATTTAATACTTCATCTTCTTCATGTATGTTTATCCAACTTTGAAACCACAAAGGTTCTTTAGTTTTACAATAATCATGTATGATATTTTTTAATTCTATAAATAGTTTATAAAAAATAATTGACCCTGCTGTTAGAGCAAATGTGTTATACTTTTTATAGCTCCAAGTAGTAGAGTTTTCTGTAGGAAACATTATTTTATGTCGTTCTTTTCCTTCTAAACACTCTTTGTAAAAAAATTCAGCGTTTTCTTTTATAAATTTAGATTGATGAATAAAATAATTATTTTTTATTTTTGAGTTCATAAATTTTAGTAAAGTAATCGGGTAAACCCAAATGTGGTCTTCCGTCGTATAAATTATCTTTAGCTCCCGGTGTTTTACTATTATTATAATGTAAAAAAACTTGAGCACACGTATTACCTTTAAATTTGTTTCTCCAATGCTCTAAAATATTACCTCTATAAATTAACATATCACCAGGATTTAATATAATTTTTATACCTTTTGATTTACTAGGTATATACTTACCATTTTTCCAAAAACCTTTTTTCTTATCTGGTTCTAGATATATTGGCCAAACATCTCCACCAAGATTCATAGTAGTTGATATCTCACAACTAAATCTATCTTTGTGTCTTTTTAAAATATTGCCTTTTAAATACAATCTTGTGTAAGAACAATTTGGATATAATTTTAATCCTGTATGTGCTTCCGCTAATGGATGTATTCCAGCTAATAAAGTTTCCATTGCAACATCACCATATATTCCATATGCACCTGGAACTTGTGGGTCATCAAATATTCCATGCATATTTTCATAAGGTGAAATATACTTTTTTTCAAATAAAGTTTTAGCTACGTTTCTTTTAATAGACAAATAACTATATAAAAATAAAGCTAGTTTTTTATCTATGACATTTTTTACTACTTTATAATTATTTTTTTTAAACATATGGATTTCCTACAACCCAAATGACTAATGAGTTTCTTTCTCCTCTAGTGACAGGGGTTACTCTGTGGTGCATAAAAGATGGAAAAACTACTATTGAACCTTGTGGTCTTATTTCTTTGCATTTATGAATGACACCTTTTCCTTTTAAATCAAAAGCTCTAAATTCAAAATCACCACCTGAGTATTCTTTTGGATCATTTAATGACACTGTCATAGATAGTTTTCTTATTTTACCATTTAAGTTTTTATCTTTTGGTGTTTTATAAGGTTCGGGATTGGCATCAAAATGCCAATTATAATACTGTCCTTTTTTATAAATTGTAAATTGAGCAGACTCAGCAACGTCTGTTTGAAAATTCCAGCCTGCATTTTTATTTGCTATGTCAAGATAAGGTAATACTGTTTTATACACCCAATTTTCTTTTAACCAAACAACATTAGAATCTCTTTTAGCAAGATTTGGTTTTAATTTATTATTCATGCCTACTTTACCTTTTTTTTGTTTTTTTTCTTTTGCGAACTTAATTATATTTTCACAAACTTCTTTTGGTAAAATTGACTGAAACTGCCAATAATTATATTTAAGAATCATCCTTATACAATTCTAGCTTTATAACAAAGAGTAGTTCTTACATCTTTAAAATTGTTGTTTAAAAAATAATATTTTAATCCTGAATTAAATATAATTATTTTTCTAGGTTCCATGTCTAAAGTAATAAACTTTTCTTTGTAGATATTTTCAGGATACTCTATTACAATTTCTCCTTCTCCATTTACACAATATAAAACTGTTAAGTCAGGTGAATTAAAAATATCAAAAGTATTTACATTATGTCTACTAAAACTAGATTGACCAAGTCCCTCTACATTTGCAGACACTCCTTCATATCGTAACTGCATTTTATTATTTTTTACATAGATTTGATCTACTACGTAGTCAAAAATCCAGTTGTATTCTTTTCTAAATTTTAAATTTAGATCTCCATATCTGTTTTTATCTAATGGTTCAAAAGAAGAAGTTGCTAAATCGTTTAAAATAAAACTATTTAATTCACTATTTTTTACGTGTGATTCTTCAGGAAGATAATCCTCAATAATAAATAGTTCTGATAATGTTTGTTTATTCATAAGTATTCCTTTATATTTTCTTTATAGAAAGGAAAATACTATATTTTATATGGTTTGCCAAGAACTATTATCGGGGTCCCAATAATATTTTTGAGTTTCAGGTGTAACAATTTCACCTGCGGGATATCCTTCCCACCTAGTATTAGATTCATTCCATTCAATAGTGTAATAAATACCTTCTTGTAAAAATGGTTTTACAACAGGTGGATCCCATTTTGCAGCAGAAACATTTAATGTCCAACTTGGGTAAGGTTGTGGTTCTACAAAAATATCATTAACTTCATCATATATCATTCCTTTTACAGCATAGTTTCCTCTAAAAGGAGTTCCGCCTAATCTATGCTCGCCCTGATATGTATTGTATGAAGTTTTTTTCCATAAATCTTTGTTCCAACCATGTATTTTTTCTAAAAATTCTTGTCCTATAGATTCTACTTCTACACCTGCACTATCAGATGTATCGTTGTCACTCACAACACTAATTGAGATTACTTCATTATCATTATTTAATTTTGCAAAATGAGCCATATTATGAAAATTGATACCTTAAAATTACGACGCCAGATCCGCCACCACCGCCACCACCAGATGGTGAATTTGAGCCGCCTCCGCCGCCACCAGTATTAGCTGTTCCGCTGCTGCCACCGCCGTTGCCACCGCCTCCTGGGCCACCGCTGCCTGAACTTCTACCAAATCCTTGAAAGCCTGCTCCGCCGCCGCCTCCGCCACCTCTAGTGACAGATGATCCTGTGATTGCTGATGCTTCTCCGTCGCCACCAGGTCCACCATTGGCATTCCCTGGACTTCCAGAACCATTTGATCCTGGGTCAGCAGCACCGCCACCACCTCCTGGACAAGCAGCATTTGGAACACACGCTCCAGATCCACCAGGTGTACCTTGCGCTGGGCTTACTGGAGGAGTATTACCCGCTGCACCACTAGCTGATCCACAGGCTGCTCCACCGGATCCAGATCCACCCGCGTTAGTACCAGGGAAACCACCAGCTCCGCCAGCAGTTGATGTTATACTTGAAAAAACTGAATTAGAACCTCCGCCACCTACAGTGACTGGATAACTTGCAGCTGTTAAAGTAAGACCTGTGCCTACTGATAAAGGTGTTGGGGTATATGTTTCTGAAGAAAGTCTTAGTCCTCCGGCTCCTCCTCCAGATGCAGAAAAATTACCATCTGCACTACCACCAGATCCACCACCGGCTACAACAAGATAATCTACTTGTCCTTCACCACTAGTAATTTCGAAAGTGCCGTCAGATGTAAAAGTATGAACTTTATAAGCACCATCTTCAGTAATTGTTCCTCCAGTAGCTTCAATAAAAGAAGCTCCTCCTGAAGTAAATCCAAATCCTTTTGAGCTTGCGGCTCCTCTTGTACCTAATAGTGGCATAATCTTTCTCCTCCTAATTTATTACGCAAACTGAGATAATGAAGCTAACGCTGTAAACGTAGCTGAACCAGTTTTTATAATTGTATATGTGTAAACATCTATTGAACTTGCATTACCAGCATCTGGTGCTGCTCCACCTTGCCATTCTGGTGTAACACTTGAGCCATCAATTTGTACAGCTGAATTGTAATAAGCTGATCCACCTTGTGGCACTAGGTGTGCAATAGTGATTGATTCACCTGTGTCCATAATTGAATCTAAAGAATTTGATCCATCACCTCTAATGTTTAAAGTCCAGTTTCCTGAAGCATTAGAAGTATAATTTAAAACTGCTTGAGTAAGTACATCATAGTTAACTGTTCCTGTAGCAGCTGTTGCTGAATTTGTACATTTTTCTGCAACACTTTGAATTTTACCTTGACCATTGAAAGTTGCTCTACCAACTCCTTTTGGAGTAAGATTTAAATCAATGTTACTGTCGCCACCAGTTGCAGATATTTCAGGTGCATTACCTGTAGCTGCGTTAGCTACTGTGAATTCATTAACAGCTGATGCAGCTGTAGTAAATGTAATTTGTTGATTAGAGTTTTCATCAAGAATACCATGAGCTGTATCTATAATAATATTTTGACTGTTTGTATCTAAGTCTGCTGAAAGTTGTGGTGAGTAGTCAGATGATAAATCTGTGAATTCTGTATCAACAACATTAGTACCATCAGAGTAAATCATTTTAGTACCTTTATCTGCTGCTACCCAAGTTACACCTGTTCCAGAAGAAGTTTTAAAAGTTACTGCGTGAGCACCACTAGTAGCATTTTCTACTACGAAAGTTTTTTCAATTGAATCAGGAATTACGACGTTAACTGCACCTGCAATTGTTCCTGTTAATTTTAATACTTGATTTTTACCATTTGATAAAGCACCGTTTGAAAAAGTTAAAGTTGCTCCAGTTGTAATAGCAACTGATTGAAATCCACCAATCGCTTGTTCTAAAATTAGTAAGTTTGTGTTTGTAATTTGTCCCCAAGTTCCTGAGTTTTCTCCAGTAGCCTGTACTGTAAGTTTTAAACTTGCTGATGTTGAATTAGCCATATTTTATTCTCCGATTTACTTATATTATTAAAATTTTTTTATAGTGTCAAACACTATATTATGCAGCATTGGTATCAACCGGTGTCCATCCTGGAGGGTCAATTGGTGCTGTGCCTGGACTTACTCCATTCCAAATCAATACATTTGTAGCCGTTCCTAAGCTATTTGTCAATCCAAATCCTGTTGGAATTACAGTCGCTGTACCTGTTACTTCAGTAACACTATTCAAAGTAGCTGTTAGTGTAAATCCTGTTACATCTACTTGAGTTAATGCTTCTAAAGTAGCATTTCCAGTAGCAAGAGTCATTGATAAATTATTAGCTACATTTGTTACAGGTGCATTTGCATCTCCAATAATATCAAAAGTATCGCCAGCCGCTAGAGCTGCTGCCATAGCATTTCCTGTTAAAGAAACATCTGGTTCTGGATCTACGCCAGAAAAGTTTTCTAACATCGACATTGCTAGGGTTTCAGTTCTTCCATTACCCCAAGCAAAATTACCCCAAGCAGATTTGTATCCCCAATAACCAACAGAGTCACTTGTAACTTCAGCAATAGTATTAGCGTCTAATACTGCTGTACCTACACTAGCTGTTAAATTAAATGAACTAGGTGTTATTGTTTCAGGGTCATATGACAATGTCATTGTCATAGCTATACCTGTAGGTTCTGCTACAAAAGAAGCAAATCCATCTGCATCATTTAAAGTAGCAGTTAAAGGTAATCCTGTAAGAGTTAAATTAGAATCTCCATTAAATGCAAGACCTGCACTTCCTTCATCGGCTGTAATTAATAAATTTGTATTGTTGACAGGAACATTTAATCCAGAAGATCCCCATAACTCAGTTCCCCAAGTATCAGATCCCCATCCTGTATTAATTTCATTGTCAATAGTTACGGAAGATAAATTTGCAGTTGCTTGAATTCCAGAAGCTTCTAAAGTACCTTGAATACCCCAACCATTGGTTCCCCAACCGTCAGCTCTACCCCAACCTGAATTGATTTCACCTTCTTGAGTACCCGTACCTAAAGTAGTTGTAGCTAATAGATTTGTGTTATTAAGAGAAGTTGTTGCATCTCCTAATTCACCCCATTTAGCGTAACCCCAGGTTACCTGGCCCCATGCACCTGTGCTCATAGGAGTTTACCTCCTATTAACCAGAGATTCTTAGAATCGCTGCAGTTGATGTTGGCGCTGGAAACTGAATTGTAAAAGTTCCTGATGTAGCTGTTTTATCACTTCCGAAATCTAAAACACAAACTGATGCATTAGTAGTATCAGATGATGTGTTGTAAATTAAAGCTCCTCTAGCAGTTAAAGTTACTCCAGTAAAAGATCTGTCCGCGAAGTCTACTCTTGCTACACCGGCAGTCAGAGAAGTTCCTTCATTAACTAACAGACCACCGCCAGAAGCGTATTGACCACTATTACCAACTTGTGCAGTTGTTGTAAAAGAAGTCGTAGCTGAGTTTAGAGTTGCTGTTGAAGTATAAAGAGCTAATTTAAACTTATCACCACCAGTTTGTTTGAAATTCATGTCAGCTTCTAAAAGCTGTTTTTTAAATGAATTACAAATTGCTTGTGTTATTGCCATAGTTTATCTCCTTATTTTCCTATTCGAGGAACACCACTTTGGTATTCATCCCGTCTTCTTCTTCCCATTTGTTCAATTGAGAAGCCTTCAACCACTTGTTTATACTTTTGTTCGTATAATTGCAAGAGGTCTTGTGGGCCTTTTAAAAATCCATAAGCCTCAACTAGGCATGCATACAAAAGTCCATTGGGAAAATTCAAACTTAAATATGTTGTTGTATTTGTACTCGATAATCCAGCATCTTTCAAGATATAATTTAACTGAATTGTGTAAGTCGCATCTGGAGTTGGAGCAAATACTAGATGGTTTTTGTCCCACCAACTATAGTATTTTGGAACCCCTGTAGTTTCTAAATTATTAAACTCTGACATAAAGCTAGTATCTCTCCACTGTAAAAAATCTCTATTATTAGCTGAAGATGTTCCATCAGAATCTACGATTTGAGCAGATCTAATGACCAATGCATTATCTGGAGTTTGAATAAATCTTGTATTTACAACTAAGTTTGCTGTTGCATATCTTCTATTATTGTCTGAGTCTACATCTCTAAATATTCTAAATTCAGCATCTTCAATAATACCATTTAAAATAGTGTCAGATAAAACGGTTGATCCAACTTCTGTGTAATCTCTAATTTTTGTTTTTAATTCGTCGTATGTCATAATTATAAATTTGTACTTGTGAAGTTATTATTAACAGGACCTGCGAGACAATTCAAGCCTCCTCCTGGTCCATATTCATCTATAAAGAAAGTGCCTTCATCATTCTCTTTTAAATTATAACTATTAGCAATAGTTATTGTTGAAGGTTGCCCTGCTTGACTTTGAGTTGTTTCATTTAAAGAATCAACTAATCTTGCTCCAAATATCTTGGCTCCGGCATCATGGGAACTAGCTGTAGTATTTTTAGGTTTAACTCCTCTAAATGGAGCGTTAGTTCCTCTAACTAAACCTGATAATACTTTTGTAGAGCTATCATATGCTGTATATTGAATTACTTCATTTTCAAAAAATCCTGTTGTAGGATTTATTTTTTCAATAACTATATAACCACCATCTCTATAAAAACCAAGATTATCATCTACAGCCAAAGAAGTATCTGTAGAAGTTATGCTAGATTTTAAGGTGGTTGATAATTCTAATGCTTGAATACTTATTTGTAAAGCAGTTGTGCTTGATGATAAATTTGATTTTATACTCATTAACCTCACTACATCATTTACTAATATTCCACTGTTAGGTTGAGTTACAACATAAACAGCAGTCCGATCACCATCAATAAAAACATCGCTCGTAGTAATGGGATTTTCTGGTAAGAAATCTGGAGTAGGTAAAGGTGCAACTTGTGGTCTTGCTTTTTGTAAACCTTGTGGATCAGCAACAAATGGTCTTGGCTCAAGTTGTGGTTGCTTACGTTCGAACTCTGAGTAATGTACAAACGCACCATTCCATTCTGTAACCATTTCTCTCCACGGAAAAGCTAATCCGCTTCGGTCAGAGATTGCTAAAGCGTGTTTTCCTTTTGCAAACTTTGCCATTAGATCTCCGGATAATAAGTTTTAGGTGATATGTAAACACTTGAAGAAGAACCATCTTCAGCTAATGCTCTTAATAATTCATCCTCGTAAAGTAATTTCATTTCTTGTGTTCTTTGAGGCGCTTTCTTTTGAGATATGTAATAAGCTAAACCTGCACACATACAAGGTACAAATCTATTAACTACATCTGCTTCATTTGTATATTTACCTGCGTCTTGTAATCTTTGTATATAATAAAAGAAAATATAATCTCCAACTTGATCAGAGCCTGGAGTTAAATATAAAGTAACTGTAACTCTATCTATAAATCTTTGTACCCAATATTGAGAAGGTT
>Ga0208643_1001751_pt1 | contig 11451 bp, 18 predicted proteins | sample VirMetDEL_Nov_12_FD_184516 | JGI IMG/M metagenome (GOLD analysis project Ga0208643, IMG submission 184516) | Aqueous microbial communities from the Delaware River and Bay under freshwater to marine salinity gradient to study organic matter... | ecosystem: Environmental > Aquatic > Marine >... | reverse complement strand
GGCTTCCTAAGTATGCGTTTTGAGATTTATCTACATTCCATCCCCATTGTATAAAAGTTTCCTTGTTAAAAACATTGGCTTGGTTTGTAAGTCTTTCAAATAACATCTTTCCGAAAGGAACTTCAATTTTATATTGACTACCAGATAGCTTGATTTCATTATTTTCAATAATAGCAGTACTTTCTCCCCAAGCACGATTTTCTATTTCCCCAAACTTATTAGCTAAGAAAGTCTTTGTATCCTTGAACTTAAATAGAATATCATTATAAATTAATGGAACATCTACAGAGGTTGTATCAACATCAATATATTTTGTTATATCGTAAGCCTCTGTTGTATTATCTGCACCTTTACCAGATTCATAAAAACTATCTAATGTTTCTACTTTTATAATATCATTTTCAACATAAGCAGTTAAATTAAATGTTCTAAACAAACCACTTAAGAAATCTATTATTTTTATTTCTGGCATTTGCTTTGAAATATTAAATACAAATATTGCATCTATAAATATAGGAGGGGTGTCTATTGAACCAGTATAAGTACCTTCGTTTTGCACACTTGAAAAAGCCCAATCAACATCTGAAAAACTATTTGCAGCTTCGGTTTCTAATGTTATTGTCCAAGTTCCATTTGGCATATTGTTTAAATCAAAAGTATAGTTATTTACTTTACCTGTTTCTGCTTGGTAAGTACTACCGTTCAATCTTACGACTACATTATAAGGAACTCCAGAAATACTACTTACTGTAACTGTTGAGTCTGTAACTGGTGTAGCACCTCCTTGATTATAGACGAATAAACCAACCGTTGTTCCGTTGTTGTTTATGTTTGGTATAAAAGTACCAGTTGGTGCAAATGAATTAATTAATTTAGAATACGTTACATTTTCATTTCCAGAAAGGTCTTCAACTGCTCCAGACTTTCTGTGTAGCCATAAGAACAAGTTATTAAACTCATCTACATTAGTATTTTTAAAAAAGTCTGAACTAAATTCCAATCCATAGTCAAACTCTATTGCTTCAATTATTTTATTTACTCTTAAAGCGTATTTTAATTCATTCCATTTAACTCCGTGTACATATTGACTACCAGAGTTATTAAAATAATGCAAGTCTCCACTATCAGCTTCGTCATTACCTGTGGTGCTATCATAATAAAGCCTCTGTGTATGCGTTATTAAAGGTGCTATAACGTGGTTTGTTGAGCTTGGCGGGTTTTGTAATTTACCTTTAACGCTTGTTGCATCGTAGCCTAAATCATACTGACTCAAGCTAACTAAGTCATTTAACTTATCTTCTCCTAACAAATCCTTTAAAGTTACAGTACTACCAAAAAAAGTAACCCTGTACGTATGAGGTTGATTGTTCTTTAAATCAACTCCCTCAAGCTTTATCTTACCAGTTCTAAATGGTGTGTTGTTTAGTTCTATATTTGCACTTTTTTTTGTCCTTGCATCAAAACCATTAACAATATCAAAATTATAATAGTGTCTAAAAATCTTATTATTTGTTTTTGAAGCTGGTATGCTAAAGGTTCTTGAGAAATCTGTAAATACCTTTGATATGTCTTTTATGTTCTGGATTGTTTGCGTAATTGTAACGCTTTCATCTTCAAACATATCAACTCTTTCTCCTTGAATATATAACTGTACTTTCTGCATCTATCTAATATTATTTATAGTATCAAATGATTTATCAAATTCTATTGTGTATTCTACCAACTTGTTATTTAAAGAAGTCTTATAAGTAATGTCACTTGTTTTAACATTTATTGGCAATACTTGTTCTCCTGTTTCTAACATGTTTGTAACCCATACCTTTTCAGATAACATCATTTGCTTAAACACTTCGTTGTACTCTTCACTTAAAAATCCACTACTTAAAGTGATTGATTCTTTCCCAACTACATTAAAGTCTCTATTAACGTGATTACTTCTACTGTACTGTGCGTAAGAACCTATTATGTTAGACTTGTAAGATTCTTTCTCAATAGTCATTTGCTCAACTGCTTTCTTAAAGAAGTACATATCCTGTAAAGCACCCCACTTATTTATAAATGTTACTTTCTTTGGCTCGTATTTACATTCTTCAATTACGTTTACCTTTATAGTTTCTATTCCCCTATCATTTGAAACAGTTATTTTATCAACTGCACCAATTGAGTAATTGTCAAAGAATGATTGTAAACAAGCGTTTGATTCGTAAGTTCCATTAGCATCTGTAACTCTTTCTTGAAATGTATCCCAATTAACACTATCTCCATAAATAGAAACGTACTTTATTTGGTTAACACTATCAGTACTTGAACTAAATGTTTCAGATGCAATTACTTCCCCATCTTTATAAAAAACAACTGTTGGACTGTTACTGGTGTAAATAGGTATTCTAAAAGCATTATCTTCTAAAACAAATAATTCTCTATTGCTAATAAATAAAGAAATATAATCTAAAGGTAAAGCCCCTTCTTCAAAATAAGAATATCCATCAAAAGCAATACTTGTACTGGTATTTGTATAAAGAACAAAATCATCTGCACGATAAGCAGTCTGTACTAATTTCACCCACACAGTTTGTGCAGTATAATATCCATTAAATGTAATGTCTAAATAATCTCTAATCAACTCTGATATTTCAAAAGTAACTTCCGAGCTTGAACCAACCACATTTTTTCTTAAACTATATTGTGCAGTTGCTGGCGGATTTGTTACAGAACCACTCCATATAGATATATCCAATTCAGCATAAGCAGTAGTTGGAAATGCTGTAAGTCTGTAATATGGACTCCTTAAATTTATTGCCATTTTATATTTCTTTTAATACTTTTAATTGATCAATTACATCCTTTCTGTAACCTTCTTTTAATATTGTTTTTATTTGTTCCTTTGTTTCTTTTTGTACTCTATCAATAAATCCACTACCTTTGTATCCAAATCTCTCAGAGATACCTTTCTTTCTCAGGCTTCGAGCTAATACAAATCCTAAAGATTTCCAACTACTCTCGTAAACCTTCCTAAACTGACCTGTAGGTACGGATTTTCCATCAGGACCTAACTTGTATTGCCTAAATAAAGGTCTCATGCCTTTCATCTTCGCCCATTTAATCAGGTTAGACTGTAGGGCTTTAAAAGACTGTTCCGTACCTGAATTACCTGTAGAAATTCCACCTGATAAAGCATTTGCATACTCTTTTGCAAACATGTGTAACTCATTCTTCTTAACTCTGTACTTAAAAGACTTGTCTAAATCACCAGAAGCTCTAAATCCATCAGCCTTAGCACCCTTTTTTAATTCGGACTTTAATAATTTAGCAACTTCTTTTAAAGCTAACCTTAGATTCTCTCCCTCCATTAGCAGATGCTTATGCCATTAGGAACTTCTATTGATATAACTACACTCCAACCTGCTAATTCGTTGCTAAAACGCTCTTTAAATGGCTCTGCAGTAGGTTCAGTTGTTACCTGGTACTTCATTTTAAATAGATCACCCCTCATTAATTTCATTATTAAGGAGTTTATAACCTCAAACTGAGTATTTAATACATCATGTAAGTTGTTATTACCATAAAACAACTCAAAATCAGACTGTTCTTTGTTATAATCTACTATATCAGCACATAATAATTTTATATTAAACTCAATAGTCTTCTCTTTGTAAGAAGCATTGTCTATTATTAAGTGTGATAAGGGGAACATAGTTGTCTTGTCTAAGTCTACATCCTCTATATCTCCGTATGTAACAGTATTTACGGATGGACTTGCTAATAGCTCATCCTTTATAATATCTAATATGTTGTAGATATGCGTCATTTTGATTGTTGTTTTAGTATTCTATTTTCTAATTCTGATTTATCTTTTAAAAACTCCAGGTACATTAAACATTGGTGAACTGGAAGCTTTGTAACCTCTCCGATTCTTCTAACATCTTCTCCAGCGAGAGCAAATATTGCTTGATAATCTCCCCATTTTTTACCGAATCCTTGTCTTGCTTGGTCTGATTTTTCTCCTGCAACTGTTTGAGTGTATAAGCCATCGTATAATTCCCTAATTTTGTCGCTAAACGATAAAAAAAAACCCTCGCACTAATTGCAACATCTAAAGGAGTATCTTTCATTACGTCTGACATATAGGATGTTCCCTTATAGTCATGTATTAAATACCTATCTTTCTTCTTTATCTTTATTGGTCTGTAAAGAACTGCCATAGCTCTATGTAGATCCTTATCAGAGAATAAATACTTTTCTAAATCAATAAATTCTCCATAGCTCATCTTGTCCAGGTTAGGTATCATACCAAACTCTACTACAACTCCATCAGTACCTTCTAATTTAAAAGTCTGTGAAAGCTCCGGCTTACTGTTTAAGATAGCTGATAAGTGGGCTAACGTATCTTCAAATACATCTAACCCTAACTTATTTACATCTGAAAGCTTTATGTCGCAAAATATCTCTAAGACCTTTTTGTTTAAGAACTCAGTAGCTTCATCTCCTTTATTTTTATCAAAAACATCAATGTATCTTTGCCATTGACTTAACTTAACATCTCTTAAACTTGCAGGTAAATTAAATTCCATAAATAAATATTCTTATAATAAGATAACCTTAATTTATTTTTTTGTGTTAATAATGGTTGCTATGTAAAATAGTTTTATTATATTTGTATCAAATAAATTGAAATTGAATATATTAGATAATAATAATAGTATAAGGTTTGGGTGCTTTAAGTGCTTAGATACTAATAAGGTTTACACAGTAATGTCTACTCGTTCAACTTTTGATTTAAGCCAACCTCATTACAAGGATCGTGCTTTACAGTCTGAGGATATTATTGAAAGAGATGATGGCATGAGAAGAACATTAATGAGAATTCAATTAAAGAGTAGATTTACAAACATAGAAGAATATAAACAATAACTAAAATAAATAATTATGGAAGAACAAACAAAAATTACAAATGAACAGATTATGTTTTTAAAGTCGATATTGCTATCGCAGTTACTATTAGAGGCTAATGAGTCGCTTATAACAACAAATAGATACAAACAGAATCTAAAACAACAAGGTAACAGGATGATTAATATATTAGAGCCTATCGTAAGAGAGTCTTTTGATGTTGTTTATGAGTCTGATCCTATGATGACTACTAATATACTAAATAAGGTTGATTCTTTAATAAACAGAATAGCTAAGTTCAGGACTATAGAAGAGGTTGTTATACTCGAAGCTATTGTAGATAAGTATGAGAATAATAAAGAATGGTTCTTAAAGTATGCTGAATCAGATTTCTTAAAGATAGATTAACAACAACCCTTAGCTTAGAGAGAAGGCGCAACAATAAAGAGATTTAATGAATAGGGGTATTCTTCTTTAGTGTTACTTAATCTAAGCTAAGGATTAAATAAAATAAACCATGAACAAACAAGTAGCAAAAGAATTAAAGGTGTTTACAGATGATGTTTGTAAAAGATACTCACATAAAGATAGAGCTAACAACTTCAATAATGAGACATTTAATGTACAAGAAATAATACCAACAAGTGATCATACTGCAACAGTTATCTATGAAAAGAATACCGGTAAACGTGCTGCTTTCTTTTTCTATTACATACAGTCATTTAAGAAATGGAATTACTTCGTACCTACAGATAGCCATATAAACGGTATGAGTTGTTTTGCAAACCAAAAGATAGAAGTAGAAAGACATAACTATAAATACAACTTTTAACATGAAAAAATGTACAAAGTGTAAAATAGAAAAGGAATTAAATGATTTTGGTAAACATAAAGAAAATAAAGATGGATTAACAGGTGATTGTAAATCTTGTAAAAAAGAATACGATAAAGAACGCTATCAAGCTAATAAAGAACGTTTCAAAGAATATCGTAAAGAATACTATCAAGCCAATAAAGAACATAGAATAGAACAAATGAAAGAATACCGTAAGGCTAACAAAGAAAAAATAAAAGAATACTATCAAGATAATAAAGAACGTTTCAAAGAATATACAAAAGAATACCGTAAGGCTAACAAAGAGCGAATAAATGAATATATAAATGAATATCATAAAGAAAGAAGATTAAAAGACCCATTATTTAAAATGAGAGTGAATTTAAGATGCAGAACTTCTAATGCTTTTAAAAACAAGGGTTATAATAAAAGCACAAAAACACAAGAAATGTTAGGTGTTGATTGGGAGGTTTGTAAAGCAAATATTGAAAGACAATTCACAAAGGGTATGAGTTGGGAGAATCAAGGAGATTGGCACATTGACCATATAATTCCTTTAGCATCTGCAAACACAGAACAAGAGTTAAAAAAACTTTGTCATTATAGTAACTTACAACCATTATGGGCAGTAGATAATTTAATGAAATCAAATAAAATAAATGGTCAACAAACATTATTAAGGATATAATTATGAAGAAGAGATTAACACAGAAGCTACAACAGTTAATAGATAAGTTACCACCAGGTAATAAAAGGAAAGAAGCTAAGAGTGATCTATTGGAACTAAAGCTAAGTAATAGTGATTACCATTTCATATCATTAGCAGACAAGTATAAAGAAAATCTATAGTAAACATCTATACTATATTATTTATCTATAGTACCCAAACAGAAACTAAGTTATTTAGTTATCATAATATACAGAGCCGTAGTTCTCTTTAACCTACTAAACTTTAGCAGTAACATGGCTATTGGCTCAGGTCAATTAAGTCTCCTTAGGAATTGCATTTACATACCTTTATGATCTTCGTAGCACCCAGTAAATATTCAAACTAACGAGCATACATCAGTTATATCAGTTAGCTAACTACTAACATACATTAAGATTATAGGAGGGTGCATATTTATATTAGACATTTAATTATATTTTCAAAATCAGTTTACCTGTTTATAACAAAAAGATATTTGAGTATCTAATTATATTTTCAAATTTGGTTTGTCAGTTTTGATCGAAAAGATATTTGACTTGAATTCATTTAATTGGGGTACTAAGCATACCTAACCTTCGATCTACGTCCATTTCACCTATCACCTGTCACACTACTATAGATTGATAAATTGAGTGTCTTAGAAGTGCTTAAAATGAGTTTGTAAATTTGGTTTAATTTCCACCAATATACCTCCACTAATTACCAACCAACTAAAAAAATAACTGCATAAGATATTGCTATAATAAAACGTGCTAATATAGATAGAATCTATAGCTAATTATAGTGCATAAAGAAAGCCCGTTTAAGGGCTTAGTTTGTTTGGTTAGTGTGTTGCTATTAAATTATTTTAATGATTGTTTTAAACGTATATTTAGTTCTTTGTTTGTTTTCTTATATTCTTTTTTACATAGGTACAATATGCTTGGTAGATCGTGAATAAAATTATTTATATTGATCACTATGCTTTGCGTATCGTTTATTAAATGTAACTCTCCACTGTCTACATATATTGTGTGTGTCTCATGTAGGTATGTACTATTGCTCATGTTATTTATTTTTAGTTGTTAATTTGTTATTCTTTTCTATTGACTCGTATACTTCTATTTTAGCTTTACTTATTGCAATACTTATTTCGTTTTCAATGTGCCAAATTTTATTTAAAATCCACCAATCCTCCTGTAAAATTGCATATTCCTTTAATTTACTTAAGCTTTCAATTTTCATGTTATAAGTATTTTAGTTTTAGTTTTCTATTTGCTCGTATCCATATGAGGAAATAAAGTAATTTGCGTAATTATTTTTTAATGTTTTATATACTTTTGTTCTGTCAGGATCTTTGCACCACTTTTGTTCAACTATGAATTTTTTACCTTTAGGTGCTCCTGAAAATTTGTAGAAGAATTCATATAGTTTTAGTTCTTTGCTCATATTTATAAATTTATAGTTAAATTAATTAGTTGCTTTTTTATGTCGTCTACAAGTTTAAATTTGTTATTGAACTTGTTTCTATGCCTGGTAAGATCGTTTGTCAACATGTATCTTTTGATCTTATTGTTTTCTTCAGTGTATAAAAAGAAATCCTTTTTTGATAGTATTATTTTTACCGCTATTGATATGCTTACGTTTGTTTTATTATACATTTTGTTTATTTTTAATAGTGTTATTAATTACGAAGCCAGAGTTATCTTTTCTTGCCTTTCCTTTTGCCTTTAGGCCTAAAATTAATCCTTTAAATGCCAGCATTTCGCTGTCTGTTTTGTCACCGTCAACAACTGTAAAACCTTTATATGTTTTTGGTAGATCTCCAGAAAATACCGCCGATACATTTGCACCTATCTTCAGGGCCTGAATTGTTTCGGCCTCGTTATCTTCAGCACGCGAAAATGTTAAAGTATAATTTTTGTGATCAATGTATTTTTTAACTTTGCCTAATATCTTTGTATAATCGTAAAAGTGTAAATTATTATAATTTGATATATCAAAATTTGCATACTTTTTTAATAGATAAACAAAATCAAGATCGGACGTGCCGTTTAATCTTATTAATGTTTGATTTGTTTCTTTAGATGCTTTTTTATTGATCTTTATAAGTTCGCCAGCCAGTTGCAAAATAAAATTTTCTTTATCGTGTAAATAATATTCTGTTTTGTTTACACGTGATTGAATAACATTAGAAAAAGATCCGCGACCGGCCGAAAATAAACAACTTGCAGCACAACCGGCCGAAGCTTTAGGGCAAATATTTATTTTTTTACTGTTTTGCGTATATGGTGCAAGGTACAATATATAAGTTGTTTGCGGATTCTTTGCCGTTTTAGCATTGGTACTCCCTTTACTTAATAAATTTTTTACTGGCTTATAGTTTTGCATGATGTTTTTTTTAAATTATTGTTTTACTGAATGTATACTTTTAGCGATCAATTCCAATTCCTTTAATATTTTTTTCAATAGTTTCATTTTGTTTATTTTTTATTTAGTTCATAATTATTTTCAAATGTTTGGCTTACTATTTTATTAATATTAGTAATATTAAATTGGTAATAATCACCAACGGAATGATGATAAGTGTTAGAAATATTTATAGTATTATCTTTTTTGTCGTAGTAAAAAAGTAAATTGATAAAATCATTAATGTACAATTCAAAAGATTGTTTTTTAATGTTAATTAAGTTTTTAGACAATGCTTCTCTATTCATGATGTTTTTTTATGGTTAATAAATTACTATGGTACAAATATAACACTTTTTTTAGATTACACAACAAAAATATAAAAAAATGTACATTAATTTTTAAAAAGTGTTATTTGATCACAAAATTACATGCGATCTTTGTAACATATTATTGGACCTTTGCCAGCTGCAAAATTACGATCTAATAAATAGAACACGTACACGAATAGTGAAACTTTATTAATTTACCAAATAATCCGGTAGAAAATATTGTTATATAGAATTAATATAAATAGACAAAAATTTAAAATAATGTTGTGTAATTCAAAAAAATGTATTATCTTTGACATGTACTGCAGCTGGTACGGGTCTGGATCTTACAAGGTTCGAAAGAGTAGACTCCGCCCTACCTTATATTCTGCTTATTTAGAATTAGTCTTAATAAGAATAATATTATTTAGAATGATTATAAATAAGGAAAATTGGGGTATCATATTAAAGCCAAGTAAAATTTGGGTATCATGTTAAACGCCCCTTCATGTTAAACATAGGGCTTCATGTTAAACGCCCTCCATATTAAACATAAAATGTTTTTATATTACCTCTTGTGCTAAAACCTCCACACTATAATAATCCTCATTATAATCTTTATGTGTTTTTAATGCAAATGAATACACAAATGCATCTCTTTCGTGTTCAAACACCTTAATACTACTTGAATCAATTCCATCTATCCCAAGCTCTTTATACACTAAATATACTTTCATCTAATTGTTTTTTGTAATACCATCTACCATTCCCTTGTAGTATATTAAACATTTTATTTCTCCACATTTTATCTGAACTCTCAAGTAAGTTCATACTTTTTGTGTAATTATCTTATCACATAAACTCCAGAGTTAACTCCTTGAACCAAATACATCATTCCGTATCTAATCGCATCTAAAAAGTGATTAAACTTATCTATAGGTGCTTCTCCTTTATCTTTCCATACATAGTTATTAAGCTCCCTTATAATACCATGAGAGTTTCTATCTACAACGATCTCATAATCTTGCATTAATGCAATACCGGACAATATACTACCTTTCTTCTTAATAGTTGGCTTTATGTTTAGTCCCAACGTCTTTAATTCAGATATAAGTCTGGGTTCTGAGTTATCACAGATAATCAAGTCCATACCACACTCATTTTTGTTCCTTGTAGCAACCTCAGATGTGTTTAGATGTGCTTTTCCGTAGATTTCCTTAACCCAAACCTTTCTGGCATGCTTATCTATAGAAATCTTCACAAGTGTCGTTAAATCGGCTGAAAATCCAAAATCCTGCCCATAACAAGTCAATTCTGTTGGTATAAAGTCTCCAACTCTCCATTTTCTTATAATAGTACCTTCAGCTTTCTCTAACCATCCTCCTAATATTTGATGTTGGTATTTATCTGGTCTCTTACGCTTCATTTCAAAGATTCTACCCAAGAATGACTCTGATAAGTTATCTTTATTGTCCTTGTATGTTGTATGGATATAAGTTACGTCTCCTTTTTGAAGATTTGATGCAGGTAATATGTTTTCATTCTGAAAGAACCTTTGGTATATCCAATGCTCTTTAGTTGTAGGGTTAAGAATAAGTATAACTCTGTTCTGCTTTAGTTGTGAACGTATAGAGAAATCAATCTTATCAAACACACCTTCATCTACAAGTTCTTCAGCTTCATCAACTACAAATGTAGTAATACCATTAAGTGATTTAAGTGCAGCAGTTTGGTTTCCAGAAGATGTTCTAATACCTTTAAATATGATAGAGCTACCTGTTTTTAGGTTCATTATCTCATCCTTAGTTATCCTAAAGTCTTCGTGAACACCCATTAAGTTAATCTTCTCAATAAATTCAGGTATAATAGAAGTATGTGCTGATATCATTGTATAACGAGAGAACAATACCTTATGACCTGTTTCGTATGTTAGGTTCAATAAGAATACGTTAATACCAAATGACTTACCACTACCCCTACCACCAGTAACAACAAAATACCTACTCTCATCTTTGAAAATAGGTATGTATTTCTTGTGTATGTTTATGTTATTCATACTTTAGCATTGTCTTTTATCTCTTGCATCAAACTTAATTGAGAATCATTTAAAATACCTTTATAAATTATAATAGACATAACCTCGTTGTCGTGTCTAACTAAATCTTTAAAAGTCCCCTCACTTGTTAGTAAATGAGAAAAATATTCAATTAAATATGGTTTTTTATTCTCTCCAGAAAATATAGCTATTAAAGTCCATTTAGCACCTAAGTTTTCATAAACAGTGAGTTCATCTTCATTTAAATTGTTGTCAGCAAATT
>Ga0208643_1001746_pt1 | contig 11463 bp, 5 predicted proteins | sample VirMetDEL_Nov_12_FD_184516 | JGI IMG/M metagenome (GOLD analysis project Ga0208643, IMG submission 184516) | Aqueous microbial communities from the Delaware River and Bay under freshwater to marine salinity gradient to study organic matter... | ecosystem: Environmental > Aquatic > Marine >... | reverse complement strand
AATTAAAAGATATAGTTAAAAACAAAAATCATCATCAAGCAAACTACCACAATAACAATTATAACTTAAAAGAAGAAGACAATAACAAAGTTCAAGTTTTATATTTCAATTATAAAACATACATGAACGAAGTTTACAAAGTAAAAGAAACTGGTACTGGTGCTAATAAGATTTTACAAAAGGATGATACATTTAATCCACCAGAAAACATGGAAGGTGATTATGGTAAACTACAAAGATCTGTAGAGTGTTTGTATGAAGGAGCTATGATTTTAGGCACTAGCAAATTACTAAAGTGGGAAATGGCTGAAAACATGATGAGACCTAAAAGTGATTTTACTAAGGTTAAAATGAATTACGCTATTGTAGCACCGCGCATGTATAAAGGTAGAATAGAATCACTAGTACAACGTATTACTGGTTTTGCTGACATGATACAGCTTACACATTTAAAGCTACAACAAGTAATGTCTAGAATTGTTCCAGATGGTATTTATCTTGATGCTGATGGTTTAGCTGAAATAGATTTAGGTAATGGTACAAACTATAATCCACAAGAAGCTTTAAATATGTTCTTCCAAACAGGTAGTATAATTGGTAGGTCATTTACTTCTGAAGGTGATATGAATCCAGGCAAAGTACCTATTCAAGAAATACAATCAGGTTCTGGTAGTGGTAAAATGCAGTCGTTAATACAAACTTACAACTATTATCTACAAATGATAAGAGATGTGACTGGCCTAAACGAAGCTAAAGATGGTAGCACCCCAGATAAGTATTCGTTAGTTGGTGTGCAAAAATTAGCAGCAGCAAATAGTAATACCGCTACAAGACATATATTACAATCAGGTTTGTTTTTAACAAAAGAAATTTGCCAATGTTTATCATTAAGAATATCTGATATATTAGAATATTCACCAACAGCAAATGCTTTTATACAACAAATAGGTGCACATAATGTTGCTACGTTAAAAGAAATGTCTGAGTTATACCTTTATGATTTTGGTATATTTATAGAGTTAATGCCTGACGAAGAAGAAAAACAGATGTTAGAGAATAATATTCAGGTTGCTATTGCTCAACAGTTAATTGATTTAGAAGACGCTATTGACCTTAGAGAAATAAAAAATATTAAACTTGCTAATCAATTGTTAAAAATAAGACGTAAGAAAAAGAAAGAAGAAGATCAGAGAGTACAGCAAGAAAATATAAAAGCTCAATCAAACGCAAATATTGAGGCACAAAATGCTGCTGCAATGATGGAGGTTAAAAAGAACGAAGCTGTTACAATGAGTCAAATGCAACTAGAAGAAGCAAAAGCTAATTTAAAATCAAAAGCATTAGAACAAGAGGCTGCAATTAAAAAAGACTTAATGGAGCATGAGTTTAGACTTAACATGCAACTTAAGCAAATGGAAAACCAAGGCGTTAACGGTAAAGACAAAATGAAGGAAGATCGTAAAGACGAAAGAACAAGAATACAAGCTTCTCAACAAAGTGAACTTATAGATCAAAGAAATAACGGTAAACCACCTAAAAAGTTTGAATCTGCAGGTAATGATAACTTAGGAGGTATTAGTATTTAAAATTATTAATTATTATTATATTATATTATGGAAGAAAAAGTAGAAAAAGTAACTGAAGAAGTTACAAAGGTAGATGTATCAAAACCTAAACAAGAAGCGCAAGACGCTGTTATAAAAGTAGATTTAACAAAACCACCAACACCAAAAGAAAATGAAACTAAAGAAGATAACCCTGTCGACGAGGGAGTGGTTGCAAAGCCTGATAATGCCGAGCCCACAGAAAAACAAGAAGAAGTACAACCGGAAGCTGAAGCACAAGAAACACCAGTACTAGAAGAAGTTACTGAAGAAGAGGTGCAGGAGCAAGCAGAACAGCTAACCGAAAAAGTTGTAGAAGCTGTTAACGAAGCTCAAGAAACTGGTAAAGCTTTGCCTGAAAATTTACAAAAAGTTGTAGATTTTATTGACGAGACTGGTGGTACTTTAGAGGATTATGTAAGACTTAATCAAGATTATTCTGAATTAGACAATGACACTTTGCTAAGAGAATACTACAAGAATACAAAACCTCATTTAAATCAAGAAGAAATAAGTTTCTTAATGGAAGATCAGTTTTCGTATGACGAAGAAGCTGATACTGAAATAGAAATAAAAAGAAAAAAATTAGCGCTAAAAGAGCAAGTTGCCAGTGCTAAAAGCCATCTGGACGGGCAAAAGTCCAAATACTATGACGAAATTAAAGCTGGTTCAAGGTTAACTACCGAACAACAAAAAGCTATGGATTTCTTTAATAGATACAACAAAGAGTCAGAAGAAACTCAAAGAATAGCAGAAAAAGGTAAAGAAGTATTTGTACAGAAAACAAACCAAGTATTTAACGATAATTTCAAAGGTTTTGATTTTAACGTTGGTGAAAAAAAATACAGATACAATATTAAAAATGCTAACAATGTAAAAGAATCTCAAAGCGATATTAACAATTTTGTTCAAAAATTTATTGACAAAAAAAATGGTTTAATGAAAGACGCTAAAGGTTATCACAAATCATTGTTTACGGCTATGAACCCAGATGCTGTTGCAAATCACTTTTACGAACAAGGAAAAGCTGATGCTATGAAAGATAGTGTTGCTAAGGCTAAAAACGTAAGTATGACGCCAAGGCAATCATTTTCTAACGATAACACAAGCGGCTTGAAAGTAAGAGTTTTAAATGATGATACTTCTAACTTTAAGTTTAAAATTAAAAACAAATAATAAATTTAAAATTACAAAATTATGGCAATTACTGCAGGAGGTAGTTTAAACAGCACGCCTACTCCAAGGCAACAAACGCTGGCGACAAACTATCTAGATTTTACTGGGACTACGGACACAACGTGGGCTCAACAATATTTACCAGATCTTATGGAGAAAGAAGCTGAAGTTTTTGGAAACAGAACTATTTCAGGATTTCTTTCACAAGTAGGAGCTGAAGAGGCTATGGCTGCTGATCAAGTTGTTTGGTCTGAGCAAGGTAGACTACACTTATCATACACTGGACAAATCACTAATGGTGATGCTGGTACAGTTGCTGGTGGACAAATTACTATCGGTAAAGATATCGATGGAAATGCTGCTGGTACAACTCATGGTATTAGAAAAAATGATACTGTTATTATAGCAAGTTCTGAAGGTACAGTTAAAGCTTTAGTTACATTAGTAACTACTGGTTCAGCTGTTATTGAAGTTGCTCCTTATGGTGTTGTTGACTTAAACGATGTGTTTACTGATAGTCAAGGTGCTGATTCTGTAACTGTATTAGTTTATGGTTCTGAATACAAAAAAGGTGATAACTACGATGGTGACTCTACTAGAGGAGCTAACGAACCTAAAATGCAAACTTTTAGCAACAAACCAATTATTATGAAAGATTACTACGAAGTATCAGGTTCTGATACATCTAGAATTGGTTGGGTTGAAGTTTCTGGCGAAGAAGGTCAATCAGGTTACTTATGGTACTTAAAAGCTGAAGGTGACACTAGAGCTCGTTTCAATGATTACTTAGAAATGGCAATGTTAGAAGGTGTTAAAGGTGGTGCTTCTGGTGGTTATACTGGTGGTGTAGCTGATTTAACTGACTCACATTTATATGCTGGTGGTGGTGAAGTTACTGGTACTCAAGGTTTATTCAATGCTATTGAAGAAAGAGGTAATGTTACTACTGGTGTTACTGGTGTAAATGCTTCTACTGATTTAGCTGAATTTGACGCTATCTTAGCTGAATTTGATAAGCAAGGTGCTATTGAAGAAAATATGTTATTCGTAAACAGAGCTACTAGCTTAGCTATGGATGATATGTTAGCTTCTATGAATTCTTACGGTGCTGGTGGTACATCATACGGTGTATTCAACAACTCTGAAGATATGGCATTAAACTTAGGCTTCTCTGGTTTTAGACGTGGATCTTACGATTTCTACAAGTCTGACTTTAGATACTTAAATGACAAAGCTACAAGAGGTGGTATAAACGATGCTTACGCTGCTGGAGCTATTAGAGGGGTTATTATCCCAGCTGGTACTTCAAATGTTTATGACCAACAATTAGGTAAAAACCTAAAAAGACCATTCTTACATGTTAGATATAGAGCTTCTCAAACTGACAATAGAAGAATGAAAACTTGGGTTACTGGTTCTGTTGGAGCTGCTACATCTGCTTTAGATGCAATGCAGATTCATTTCTTATCAGAAAGATGTCTAGTTACACAAGGTGCTAACAATTTCATGTTAATGAAATAAGCACTGTTTATTTTAAAGAACCGGGGCTTCGGCCTCGGTCCTTTTATTTATTAATTTTATTATATATTATATTATGGCAAAAAAACAAAAAACACAAGAGGTGGAGGTACCTGTTGTTGAGACTCCAATAGTTGAAACACCAAAACCTAAAGTAAAAGTTGAACCTAAAAAACCAACTTGGGAAATAAAAGATAGATTGTATTATTTAAAAAACGGTCAAACTCCTTTATCATACATTATAAAATCTTCTGACATTTATCATTTTGATGAAGAAAAAGGTTATGAAAGAGAATTAAAATATACAAAAAATCAAAAAACAGTATTTGTAGATGAAATGAAGGGTGACCAAAGATTAGAGCACGTTGTGTTTAGAAATGGCGCTTTGTTTGTTCCAAAAAACAAAACAGTATTACAAAAACTATTATCTTTGTATCATCCATTAAGAGATAAATTGTTTTATGAATACAAACCATCTGAAGAAGCTTCTGTGCAAATAGATCAATTAGAAATGCAAGCAGACGCGATATTAGCAGCTAGAAACATGGACTTAAGTACAGCTGAAGCAGTTATGCGTGTTGAGTTAGGTTCTAAGGTATCTAAGATGAGCTCTGCTGAACTTAAAAGAGATTTATTAGTATTTGCTACTAGAAATCCTTCTTTACTGTTAGAGTTAGCAGAAGATGAAAACGTACATTTAAGAAACTTTGGTATAAAGGCTGTAGAGTTTGGTATACTAAAAATTTCTAATGATCAAAGAACTTTCTTATGGGGTTCTAACGATAGAAAATTAATGAACGTTCCTTTTGAAGAACATCCATACTCAGCTTTAGCCGCTTGGTTTAAGACTGATGAAGGTATGGAAATCTATGCAAATATAGAAAAACAATTAAAATAATCAAACTGTAGAGCGGTCGCCCTACGGGGCGATCGTAAACTACAATAAAAAACTATGGCAGTAAATATAGATACAGTATATCAAAGAGTTTTAGCTTTAGCTAACAAAGAACAAAGAGGTTATATAACACCTCAAGAATTTAATTTACATGCTAATCAAGCTCAGATGAATATATTTGAGCAATATTTTTATGATATACACCAGTTTCAATCAACTCAAAAAGGTAATGATAATTCTTACTCTGACATGGTAAGTATGTTAGAAGAAAAAATAAGTTTGTTTGAAGTTTATGGTCAAGATTTAAGCGGCAACACTAGTAACAGAGGTATATTACCAGCAGATGTTTATAGATTAGGTCAAGTTCAGTTTGGCTCTTCTTTTGACACATCAGTAGTTGTAGAAAGAGCAACAACAAAAGAAATAAATCTATTATTAAATTCTAACTTAACAGCTCCAACGCTAGAAAGACCAGTTTATGTTAGGTCTGCTAACTCAAATCATCAAATAGAATTATACCCAACAACTTTTTCAGCAAGTAATCGTATGGATAATGTTAGTGTTAACTACATTAAAAAACCTACAAAATGTGAGTGGGCTTATGTAGTTGTAAATGAAAAAGCATTATACAATGGTAACCTAGCTGTTGATTTTGAACTACACGCTTCTGAAGAAGAAAGCTTAGTTATAAACATATTAGAACTATCTGGTATTACAATTAACAAACCAGGCCTAGTCACAGTGGCTTCAAACATGGAAGCTAAAAACCAACAACAAGAAAAACAATAATAAATGGGATTACTAGACAATCAAACTCAAGCTCAGTATCAAGCTGGAACGCTTGGTGCTTATCAATATGTATCACTGCAAGATATTATAAACAATTTTACAATAGCTTATGTTGGTGAAAATAAATTATTGCCTAAAGTTAAAAGAACAGATATTGCTTTTCATGCTCAACGAGGTTTAGCAGAAATGAGTTATGATATACTAAGGTCTCAAAAAGCCCATGAAATAGAAGTACCAACTACTTTACAAATGATTTTACCGCAAGATTATGTTAACTATGTTAAACTAACTTGGAAAGATAGCGCTGGTATTGAACGTATACTTTACCCTGTTTCTAAAACATCAAATCCTAAAGCTATAAAACAAGATGCTAATGGTGATTACGTTTTAAATAGCAATGAGTTAGATTTTGAAACTGAATCAGACACTTGGACGTCTTACAAATCACATACACCTATAACAAATACTGATGACTATCAAGATGATAGATATTGGCCTAACACTGGTCAAAGATTTGGTATTGATCCTCAGTATGCTCAAGCTAACGGATCTTTTTATATAGACCAGCTTGCTGGTAAAATACACTTTAGCTCTAGCGTTGCTGGAAAAACTATAACTTTAAAATACATAAGCGACAGCTTAGGCACAGATGCTGAAATGCAAATACATAAATTTGCAGAAGATGCATTGTACAAACACATAGCTTACGCGTTATTATCTACTCGATCAGCGGTAAATGAAAATGTTGTAAGAAGATTTAAACAAGAAAAATTTGCTTCGGCAAGAGTTGCAAAATTAAGACTATCAAATTTAAAATTAGAAGAGCTTTCTCAAATTATGAGAGGTAAATCTAAACAAATAAAACACTAATATATGGCTGAGTTAAAGCATAATTTTACTAAAGGTCGTATGAACAAAGACCTTGACGAAAGATTAGTTCCTAACGGCGAGTATAGAGATGCTATGAATATTGAGGTTTCTACTTCAGAAGATTCTAACATTGGCACTATACAAACTACTTTAGGAAATACTTTAAAATCAGCAACTGGCACAAGCACAGCTTTTACTGTTGGATCTATACAAGACACTAAGAATAACAAAGTTTATTGGATGGTTTTCAACGATGAAGCTAATGTTACAAGCGGTATTACTAAAGACATGATTGTTGAGTACGATCCTAAAACAGAAACAAATAAATACGTTTTTGTTGATATTTGGAAAGTTATATCTTCAATAGGAACGTCTAATGGTGGTGCCGTTAAATATTTATATATAGATCTTGGTAGTAGCACTGCAACTAACAATATATCTGGTGTTAGAAAAGGTATGCGTATAACCGGTACGTTTAACGGTGTGTTTTACGGTTCAAATAGTTTAAATGAAATTATAGTTGAAAACGTAGAGTATGACGCAACATACGGTTTTAAAATAACTTTAAACAGAGCTGTTCAAACAATAGCTGGTGAACAAGTAATTTTTACAGCTGAAAGAGTTTTAAACTTTTCAAGAAATCATCTTATTACTGGTATAAACGTAGTTGACGATATGTTATTTTGGACTGATGGTAATTCAGAACCAAAAAAATTAAATATTACAAGAGGAATAAAAGGTACTGGTGGTAGTGTAACATTAAACACAAACGCAACAACTACTTTTGACGGAGATAACTACAACCACCATACTAGATTGGTTATAGAAGATATAGACGGACCTCCAGGAGCTTATAACGTTGTTACAAATAGATTAGGTACATATCCTGTTTATGCTGAAGAAGTTCACTTAACAGTTCTTAGGCCAGCACCACAAACACCATTAGAGCTAGAAATGTCTAGAACATCTTACAACAGAGGTAACGCAATAACTGGCGCTACTAATAGAACAGATGCTCAAGCTACAATACAATTTTTTACAAGTGCAACGGCAATGATGCAAGCTGGAGATTCTGTTCAAATTACTTTTGACCAAGCTCCTGACTATAGAATAGGCGATATTATAATAATTACAAATGATCAGTCAGTAACACCTACAGATTATATTGATTATGAAGTTAGAATTGAAATATCACAAATACCTACTGGGCATAGCAATAATAATTTAATGCTTGGAATATTTGAAGCAGAGATATTATCAATAAGTGAAGACTTAGTTTATAATGCTAGTGGTGAACAGTTCTTTACACTGCTAGAGCAAAAAGATTCTATATTTGAATTTAAATTTCCTAAATTTAGTTATAGATATAAATATACTGACGGTGAATATTCCGCATTTGCACCTTGGTCTGAAGTAGCATTTTTACCTGGAAGTTTTGATTATGAACCTAAAAAAGGTCATAATTTAGGTATGGTTAATAGGCTAAAGTCTTTATGTTTAAAAAAATATGTACCAGAACCTGGTGAGGCTGGTAGCGCTAGACCTGGTGATGTTATTGCAATAGATATTTTATATAAAGAATCTAACAACACAAACATATATACTGTAAAAACTATAACATCAAAAGACGAGCATCCTGTTTGGCCAGACCTTATAAACAGAGCTTATGCTAGAGGTAAAATAGTTATTGACACAGAAATGATTCATGCTGTGTTACCTTCTGATCAATTTTTAAGACCTTTTGATGTTGTGCCTAGAAAAGCAAAAGCGCAAGAAATAACTGGTAATAGACTTTTATATGGCAACTATACTCAAAATTATAATGTTGATGAGATTATAGATATTGAAACAAGTTTAGAGGTTAACTCTTTTGCCAACTACAAGGACTTTGCTCAAAAATCTGTTAAGTCATTAAGAGATTATCAAATTGGTGTAGTTTACTTAGATGAGTACGGAAGAGAAACACCAGTTTTAGTTGGTCCAGAAAAAGGTTTTAAAAGAGTTGGTAAAGTGTTTAGTGATAATTTTACAAAGTTAAGAGCTAAACTTACAAACCCAGCCCCAACATGGGCTAAAGCATTTAAGTTTTATGTAAAAGAACCTTCTAACGAATATTATAATTTAGCAATGGACAGATGGTACAACGCTAAAGATGGTAATATTTGGATAAGTTTTCCTTCTTCAGAAAGAAATAAAGTTGACGAAGAAACATATTTAATATTAAAAAAATCACACGCTAACAACGCATCTGTTGCTGATGACAAAGCTAGATACAAAGTACTTGCTATAGAAAACGAAGCTCCAGAGTATATAAAGAAAGATAGAAAAGTTTTAGGTGACATGTTTGATAATAGTGCTAAAACACATATTGGTAATGGAGGTGATGGATTTCCTTTACCGGGCTTTGATTACATAGAGGTTCCGTATGCCGCAATGAATAATAGTGATATGGTTATAGTTGATGCGTCTGGAACTGCAGACACCAAGTCACCTCATTTGCAAGATAATCTTTTTATAAAAGTTCGTAGCGCTAACAATGAAAGCTCTGAGTATGAAGTTGTAGCTATAACTAACACCGGTCAAGGTGGTAATTATAAAATTAGATTATCAAAACCTCTTGGTGATGATCTTGAATTTACCTCAACATCACAAACATATGCGTCTAGAATATCTGGTTTATTTTTAGAGTTAATACAGTACAAAGTAGAAAACAAAGCGGAGTTTGATGGTAGATTTTTTGTTAAAATTGAAAGCGATCAATTAGTAAGAGAAAAAATTATTGGAGATATCATATCGCAAGACAATGTTGTTGTTTATTCAGCAAGAAATCTTAGGTATTTTAAACCAGTTGAAGATCATCCAAGACACGCTTCAATGGCTAATTCTACGCCAGCACAGGGTATTAATGTTTATAATTATGATTTTGTTGGTCACGCGGGTAAAGATGAAGATGACTGTACAGATTCTGGACTTGGCGGCTACAAGTTTTGGGATGGTTTTATAAAATACAACAGGAACGGAAATGGTAGTGGGTTTTTTATTGATGAAGATTCTGTTATTACAAACCCTCCAGCTAGTAGTGGTACAGGTGTTTATGCAACTAAAAATTATTCAACAACAGGTATTGGTGGTAGTTTGGTAGAACACGATGGTAATAAAGTTACTGGGTACGGTAACTTTAACGGCGCTGAAGAACCTAAAGGTATATGGCGTTACGCTGGAGAACCTATGGGGACTAGAATTGATATTTCTTGGGTAGGTTTTGAAGACGACGGTTACGGCAATAATAATCCACCTGAACTATGGAGCCAACACGGTCAAGACATACAGCCGGAAGATTATGAGTTTTCAAAAGAGTGGTTTCAAAGAGGTACTAAGTTTAGATTTGCAGCAGATCCTGAAGAAACTGTTTATGAAGTAATAGATTATAGGTACGAGGCTGGTATTAGAAATTTTCAAACAACACCGTCTATTTCAATAGGTAGCAAAAGAAATAATGGTAGAGTTTATAGAGATAAATGGACTTTAAAAGTAAATCCACCTATAGTAAGAACTTCTAGTGGTTTTTACCCTACAGATATAAGACATGATGGTACGCAAAACTCTTTAGTAGAACTTATAAGAAATCACCCTACAGAGTCTGCTAAGTTTACAGATAATCCTGGTGTTTGGGAAACAGAGCCAAAAGAAGACGTGGGATTAGATATTTATTATGAAGCTAGCGCTACATACCCGGTAGAGTTAAATTCAGATACAAATGAAATGTTTGCGCCTATTGGATCTACAGTTAGCGTATTTGCTAGTAGCGGTGCAACTGTCTCTGCTGGTTGTAAAGTTTTTAGCTGGAGTAATAATACTGTTACACTAGACGGTAATGTTGCTGATCCTAATCAAGGTGAAATACTTATATTTACTAGACCTGATGGTGGGACTGTGCAGGCTAAAGTTCAAGCTATAACAGCATCTACAAATGTTTTAGGTGTTACATTTGCAACTGGACTTACCATGTACAAAGATGTTAGTAATCAGAGAATGACTTTGGCTTACAGCAATTGTTTTAGTTTTCCTCAAGGTGTAGAGTCTGATAGAATTAGAGATGATTTTAATCAAGTTACTTTAACCAAAGGCGTTAAAGCATCTACAGTTTTAGCAGAGCAATACAACGAAGAGCAAAGAGAGTCAGGATTAATATTTTCTGGCATTTACAACTCTATGAATGGTGTAAACAATTTAAATCAGTTTATAGCTTCTAGTGGTATTACAAAAGACTTAAACACTCAATACGGATCAATACAAAAACTATTTACTAGAGATGATAATGTTGTTGCTTTCTGTGAAGATAAAGTTTTAAAAATACTAGCTAATAAAGATGCTTTATTTAACGCTGATGGTAATGTAAACTTAACAGCTACAAATAGAGTTTTAGGCACGGCACAACCTTTTAGTGGTGAGTTTGGTATATCAAAAAACCCAGAGTCTTTTGCACAAGAAAATTTTAGGGTATATTTTGCAGACAAAGCAAGAGGTGCTGTTTTAAGATTATCTAAAGATGGTTTAACTTTAATATCAAGCCAAGGTATGGAAGATTATTTTAGAGATAATTTACCACTA
>Ga0208643_1001745_pt1 | contig 11480 bp, 10 predicted proteins | sample VirMetDEL_Nov_12_FD_184516 | JGI IMG/M metagenome (GOLD analysis project Ga0208643, IMG submission 184516) | Aqueous microbial communities from the Delaware River and Bay under freshwater to marine salinity gradient to study organic matter... | ecosystem: Environmental > Aquatic > Marine >... | reverse complement strand
GTTCGATAAACTGTAAGAACATAGGACGCACGGTTTTCTTGTACTGAGAAATCACAGATTCCATCGTACGGCCGCGTTCTGCCACATCACGGGTTAAGCGACGTAGGAAACAAATGTCCAGCGGCGTGTCCATAAACACACTCGCGTCCATCAGCGCACGTAACTTAGGATCAGTCAGCAGTAAGATACCTTCTAAAATGATCACCTTTTTCGGTGTCATCGTGAGAGTTTCTGCTGTACGAGTGTGTTCTGTGTAGCTATAACAAGGGATATCAACAGCTTCGCCAGACTTCAGCAACTGTAAATGGGTGCACAACAGTTGATGGTCCAACGCTTTTGGATGATCGTAATTCGTTAATACCCGTTCATCCATGGATAAATGACTCTGATCGCGATAGTACGCGTCTTCATTAATTACCCCAATTTGATCTGTGCCTAAATCGCGGCGTAATTCGTCAAAAATCGTTTTGGCAATTAAACTTTTGCCCGATGCTGACGCGCCAGCAATTGCAATAATGACACACTGCTGAGAATTCATACCCTTAAACCTTACTCGTCATCTGAAACACTAATAGAAACTGTTTTCTGGCTTTGCTTTAAAGCCAATTCTGCGCCCACTTTACGGGCAATTTCCCGATAAAGTGCGGCTACTTCACTGTCTGGATCGGCAACGACCGTCGGTGCACCATTATCCATGGCTTCACGGATATTGATGTGCAGCGGCAAGGCGCCTAACAGTGGAACTTGATAACGCTCGGCGATTTTACTGCCACCGTGTGTTCCAAATGGATGTTCTTTATGTCCACACTCGGGACATAAATGGAAACTCATGTTTTCGACGATCCCCAGCACAGGAATGTTCACTTTCTGGAACATATTGATGCCCTTCTTGGCATCTGCCAGCGCGATATCCTGCGGCGTGGTGACAATAACAGCGCCACTCACCGGCACTTTTTGCGACAGAGTTAATTGAATATCACCCGTCCCCGGCGGCATATCGACGACTAAATAATCCAGCTCTGGCCATTGGGTTTCATTGAGCAGTTGCGCTAGCGCGCCCGCTGCCATTGGGCCACGCCACACGGCCGCTTCATCACCGCTGAGCATAAATCCAATCGATTGCGCGGCAATGCCATGGGCACTGGCGGCGGTCATATGTTTGCCATCGGGGGAAAGCGGTCTGAAATTAGGAATACCTAGCATCATAGGCACTGACGGGCCGTAAATATCCGCATCGAGAATACCCACCTGCGCGCCTTCTGCCGCGAGGGCCAAAGCTAAGTTCACCGCTGTGGTTGATTTACCCACACCCCCCTTACCTGAGGCAACGGCAATCACTTGCTTCACATTGGCAATCGGTGCGATAGAAGATAACGCTGAATAGGCTTTAGGTTGAAAATCGATTTCACATTCGACTTCATCGATAGCATCGAGCACTGCTAGCTTATTCGTCAACGCCATGACAGTGTCGCGATACTGGGTCATGCAAGGGTATGGATAGACTAAGCCAAGCTGCAAACGCTTACCTTCCAACGCCAGTTTATTTACGCATCCTGCGCTCACTAACCCTTTCGCGAGATACGGGTCAACAAATGAATCGAGAATAGCCAGAACTGGCCCGAGAAGATCGTCATTTAGACGATAATCAGTTTGAGTTGAAGACAAAAGAATTACCCCCACCAATAAATTTGCCCAAGTGTACCAGATAATGCAGAAAACATTAGCGCAGATTTAGCTCAATCGGCTCAGCTTTTGATGAAAATCATCCTGTAATCGGTTAGTATCTCTACCAATATTTTTGGCCCACCACGATATTTGAGACAAGATGGCAACTTCACAACGTAAAATTCTCGTGACCAGCGCACTTCCCTACGCAAACGGACCGATACATTTAGGTCACATGCTGGAATACATACAGACAGATATCTGGTCGCGTTATCAAAAGCTTCGTGGACATGAGTGCCACTATATTTGTGCCGATGATGCCCATGGCACGCCGATCATGCTTAAAGCCCAGCAATTAGGCATAGCGCCTGAAGATATGATCGCCCAAGTGAATAAAGAACATCAGCAGGATTTCGCCGATTTTAATATCGCCTTCGATAATTATCACAGCACCCACAGTGAAGAAAACCGCGTGCTGGCGAGTGATATTTACTTAAAACTGCAGGCGAATGGCTATATCAAAAGCAAGAGTATTTCTCAGCTGTTCGATCCTGAGAAATCCATGTTCCTACCTGACCGCTTCGTAAAAGGTACTTGTCCTAAGTGTAAATCGCCCGATCAATACGGTGACAACTGTGATGCCTGCGGCGCGACTTACAGCCCTACTGAGCTCATCAATCCAAAATCAGCGGTATCGGGTGCAACGCCAGTGATGAAAGACACTGAGCACTTTTTCTTTGACCTGCCGGCCTTCGAAGGCATGCTCAAAGAGTGGACTCGCTCTGGCGCACTGCAAGTCGAAATGGCCAATAAACTCGACGAATGGTTCGAGCAAGGTCTGCAGCAATGGGATATCACCCGTGATGCACCGTATTTTGGTTTCGAAATTCCCGATGCGCCAGGTAAGTATTTCTACGTTTGGCTAGATGCGCCTATCGGCTACATGGGTTCGTTCAAAAACCTGTGTGACAAACGCCCAGAACTGAGCTTTGATGAATTTTGGAGTAAAGATTCAACCGCTGAGGTTTATCACTTCATCGGTAAAGACATAGTCTACTTCCACAGCCTGTTCTGGCCAGCCATGCTGCACGGCTCAGGTTATCGTCAGCCAAACAGCGTCTATGCCCACGGCTATGTGACGGTCAATGGCGCGAAAATGTCTAAATCAAAAGGCACCTTTATCAAGGCGCGTACCTATTTAGATCATTTAGATCCTGAATATTTACGTTACTACTACGCCGCCAAACTCAGCAGTCGTATCGACGATTTAGATTTAAATCTGGAAGATTTCGCCCAGCGCGTGAACTCAGACTTAGTCGGTAAGCTAGTGAACTTAGCCTCGCGCACCGCAGGTTTTATCACTAAACGCTTCGATGGCAAGCTCGCGAAAATCGCAGATACTACGCTGACCGAAGCGTTTTTAGCCAAGCAAGACGTGATTGCCGATTTTTACGAGTCGCGCGAATATGGCAAAGCGATGCGCGAAGTCATGGCGCTGGCGGATATTGCCAACGGTTTTGTGGCCGATGCTGCACCTTGGCAAATGGTGAAACATGACGATCAACAGGAAGCGGCCCATCAAGTGTGTTCAAACGCCTTGAATCTGTTCCGTATTTTAGTGACTTATCTAAAACCTGTATTGCCACGTTTAGCCCAAGATGTAGAAGCCTTCTTCCAATTGCCACTCACTTGGGATGCATTGAGCCAAGATTTAGCGGGTCATGAAATCGCCCCATTCAAGGCCATGATGCAACGTGTTGAGCTGGATAAAGTCAATGCTATGGTTGCTGATTCCAAGGATAACCTGCAAGTCACGGCCGATGCGTCAAAGACGGCTGCGCCTGAAAAAACCGCTAAAGCTTCATCGGTTAGTAGTGAGCCGCTGGTTAACGATCCTATCAGTGAGACCATCAACTTTGATGATTTTGCTAAAATCGACCTGCGTATCGCTCGCATCGTTAAAGCTGAACATGTTGCTGACGCTGACAAATTACTCAAGTTACAACTCGACATCGGTGGCGAAACACGCCAAGTGTTTGCCGGGATCAAATCGGCTTATTCGCCAGAAGATCTCGAAGGCAAGTTAACTGTAATGGTGGCGAACTTAGCGCCACGTAAGATGCGTTTTGGCATGTCTGAAGGCATGGTGTTAGCAGCAGGCCCTGGTGGCAACGACCTGTGGATTTTAGAACCCCATGAAGGCGCACAGCCTGGCATGCGGGTTAAGTAATCTGCGCTAGATAACGCTCGAAAAATCAATAAGGCCGCATTTTATGTGGCCTTATTTGTTGATATCGATTGTTTGAACCTTTTCGTGGCGCCGAGTGTCAATTCGTCTTTTAAAAGACTGAGTTTACGCCACTAGGTTTAGCTGACAGGTTTAAGCGACTAGTTTAACTGACAGGTTTAAGTGACTGCTTTAAGTGACAGGTTTCAGAAAACGAGTTAATGCTCGTATTTCTATCGACAAGGCATTCGCTGCAGTGTGATATCCATATCTGTGACAGGTCTAAAATCGACGCAATGTTCAGTGAATCATTCGAGGAGTAGTTATGGGAAATATCATTGAGCAGTTGCTGTTTTCTGCCTCGATTACGGGTCCAATCTGTTTGATGTTAGCGCTCGGTGTGATCCTAAAACGCACCCAAATCATCAATGAAAACTTTATTGATGTCGCATCAAAATTAGTCTTTAACGTGACGCTGCCAGCCTTACTGTTCCTTAGCATTATTAGCTCCAATCACGATCTCGCCTCCAGTGCGCCCTTGATTGGCTATGGGTTAGCGGCCAATCTGCTGTTTTTTATACTATCCACCTATGCAACTGGACGGCTATTTCCCAAGCACAAAGACCAAGGCGTGATCATTCAAGGGGGATTCAGGGCCAATACCGCGATTATCGGCTTAGCTTATGTTTCCAACGCCTACGGCAGTTCTGGTGTTGCTTTAGCTGCGGTTTATGTCGCCTCGATGACGCTGCTCTACAATATTCAAGCGGTTATTTGCCTCAGCCCTAAAGGCGAAGAATCCAGCCAACGCGCATTTGGCGTGATTATTAAAACCATCACCAAAAACCCGCTGATCATTGCCATTATGGTCGGCATGTTGTTCTATTTACTTGCTATTCCAGTACCGAAAATGGTGCTCGATGCGGGCCAATACTTTGCCAATATGACCCTGCCACTAGCGCTACTGTGCACTGGCGGTTCGCTCGATATTGGTTCACTCAAACATGAAAAGCATTCGACTTGGTTCTCGACCGCATTAAAACTGATCTTTGCCCCGCTTTTTATCACGCTTGGGGCCTTGCTGTTGGGCTATCGAGGGATTGAATTAGCCCTGGTCTTTTTAATGAGTTCTGCGCCCACCGCAGCCGCCAGCTATGTGATGGCACGCGCCATGGGTGGCAATGCACCCCTTGCAGCCAATATTATCGCGCTGACCACAGTCTGCTCGTTGATCACGTGCACCTTAGGCATCTTTGTATTGTCAACTTTGGAGCTGATCTAGCTACAGCTAAAGGCTAAGAGCTGATTGCTAAATCAGCTAGAGGAACAAGTTTGAGTGCTGATAAGTCACCATAACTCACAATAAAAAAGGCGAGCCATGCTCTAATGCCGTTCACTTAAGAGTGAACGGCATTTTTCTTTGGTCTAACCGGAAACTTGTTTTTGCTCATTTTAAGGACTCTTGGATAAGCCCTTTCCCGTTTACCATCCAACTTAAATTGCCGTGCATTTCGTTCTATATCCAATACGTATCTGGGGACATTGCGCGGTGTTTATGATGGCAGTTGTGTCAACTTGAAGATGATATAACTCGCTGCATCACGAAAAATCAGTTGATTGCAATGGACTGATTGCAAGCTTCTAGCTATTGGTAACATATTGTATTTAATGACATTAAAACCCAGAAGCACACCCCGCAGCTCTTGAGTCACCCGCTCATATTGAGTTCCTTTCTTCATTGGCGCTGCGAGCAACATAATCTACCTGAACTCGATGTATGGACTCCACCAAACTACAGTCGTAAGTTGGTGTCGACCAAAACAAAAGGAGTCCATACATGAGTAAGCCTACAATAATCTCTCTCGACCTTGCAAAAAAAGTCATTCAAGTTTGTAAAGTGAATCCATATGGTGAGTTGTTATTCAATAAAGCCATGTCACCACAAAAAACGAGAGACTTTCTGGCCAACTCTCCTCCTTGTGTCGTTGCTATGGAAGGCTGTGCTAGCTTTCACTACTGGGCTCGAGTCGCACAATCATTTGGATATGAAGTCAGAGGGATGACACCTAAAAAAGTAAAACCCTATATCAGCAATCAAAAAACAGACGCTAATGATGCTATCGGCATTGCCATCGCATCAACACAGTTAGGAATGACTTTCTGCCAGGTTAAAGACCTATCACAACAGAACATTCAAGCGATTCAAATCAGCAGAAAATGGTTCGACCGAACAATCACATCACTGGGTAACCACATACGAGCGTTGTGTTTTGAATATGGCGCTATCATCACGTTAGGTAAAAAGTCATTAAGGCAAGCCATCACTCACTTTATTTCGCCAGAATCAACTGACTTACCTGAGCAAATCAAACCATTGCTCATGATTTTATGGCAACAATATCAAACAACAGAAGAGCACTACAAAGCGGTAACGTTACAGTTAAAGCAGTGGGTCACTCAATCAGAACCTTGTAAACGCTTGATTAAACTCGAAGGCGTTAGTCATATTGGTGCAGCCGGCTTACTGGCTTGCTTAGGTGACGGTCAAGGTTTTAAGAATGGCCGGCATGCTGCTGCCTTCGTTGGTGTTACCCCTAAACAACACAGCAGTGGAGGTAAGGTTGTTATGATTGGAATAGATAAGCATGGTGGCGATAAATACCTGCGTTCAATCTTCTATCAACCTGTTTATCCCGATAGCGTTAACAACGCTACAATCTCGATAAGGACAGAGGGTGCGAATAGATCATTGGCTAGAAGATAGCTTCTTCAATAAAAAACCGTATACACGTGCGCATCTAATCTTTTGTCAAAGCAATTGCTAAACAGGTAGAGTCCATATACGGGATAAGAAATGTTGAACTAATGGTCCTCCAAATGATCGGATCTTTCGACCAAGAGAAACCCCATCGCAACGAAGTGCCTATGCATAAATTAGTGGAAGTGTTCGATGTCGATGATTTTTTGCGCTGCTTTGATTCCTGAATGGGAAAAAACCCTGTTAACCGATGGTACACGCAAGCGTCAACGCGCTGGCCGTATTACGATGAGCGAAGTGATGACCATCATCATACTTTTTCAGATATCCAACCATCGTGATTTCAAGAACGTCTACATCGGCTATCTCCGTGCGTGAAAAATGTCCCTCGTTCAGATTGACTCGCAATTTCATTTGCAGAGCAATTTATGAAAACAGGGCAGATTTCCATGGCACTGACCTAAGTAAGATTTGAAAAGCCAATTAACTGTTCTTCCCTTCATATTAGCTAAGCAACATTTCAGTTGTTTTCACCCCATCAAATAATTCTAGAAATTATCGAACTAACATAGATGATTTTTTACACACCTACACTTGATAACATACCAACTGCCTATATGCCTAAGATGGGTAGATAAATGCTGAATGAGTGAAAGAATATCACTAAGGTAAAACCGGCAAAATGATTGGAAGGGAGATTTTAGGCTAAACAACTATATTAAAATCCACATTTGGATCCAAATGTGTTCACAAAACAAAAACAACTACTCGTAAGTCGCTGTTTTTGTTTAAAAATTTGGCGTAGAGAGAGGGAGTCGAACCCCATGGACTTATAACAAAATAAGAATAAGTCGTTTATTTACAGTTGGTTACGTGCAATTCATTTCAAAAACAAAAGCAATTGCTTATGATGATTGACTATATTTTTGAAGCCAAACAATGTCAAGCAAGACTTAATAAATTCCTCACAAACAATAAGTAACCCACTTCTCAACACGACTCCTTGAATATTGCAGTATAAAATCGTGAGGTCACGATTTTCCATAACTCACCAAATCGTGAGGTCACGATTTTCCGTAAATCACCAAATCGTGAGGTCACGATTCTCCGTAAATCACTAAATCGTGAGGTCACGATTTACCAAAAGTACCGGAATCGTGAGGTCACGATTTACCGAAATCTCCAAAATCGTGAGGTCACGATTTTACTAAATTGGATGCCGATGATCGGTCGATGCCAATACTGAGCCAAATCGTGAGGTCACGATTTATCGAAAGTGCCAGAATCGTGAGGTCACGATTTATCGAAATCACCAAAATCGTGAGGTCACGATTTACCGAAATCGCCAGAATCGTGAGGTCACGATTTACCGAAATCACCAGAATCGTGAGGTCACGATTTACCGAAATCACCAGAATCGTGAGGTCACGATTTATCGAAAGTGCCAGAATCGTGAGGTCACGATTTACCGAAATCGCCAGAATCGTGAGGTCACGATTTACCGAAATCACCAGAATCGTGAGGTCACGATTTCACTAAACTGGATACCCAAGATCAGCCGATGGCAATACTTGGCCAAATCGTGAGGTCACGATTTATCGAAAGTGCCAGAATAGTGAGGTCACGATTTACCGAAATCGCCAGAATCGTGAGGTCACGATTTACCGAAATCGCCAGAATCGTGAGGTCACGATTTATCGAAATCACCAAAATCGTGAGGTCACGATTTCCATAAATCACCAGAATCGTGAGGTCACGATTTACCGAAATCTCCAAAATCGTGAGGTCACGATTTTACTAAATTGGATGCCGATGATCGGTCGATGCCAATACTGAGCCAAATCGTGAGGTCACGATTTATCGAAATCACCAAAATCGTGAGGTCACGATTTATCGAAAATGCCAGAATCGTGAGGTAACGATTTTACTAAACTGGATGCCGATGATCGGCCGATGGTAATACTTGGCCAAATCGTGAGGTCGCGATTTATCGAAAATGCCAGAATCGTGAGGTCACGATTTCACTAAACTGGATACCCAAGATCAGCCTAAGGCAATACTGGGCTAAATCGTGAGGTCACGATTTCACTAAGTTCGATGCCGATGATTGACCGATGGCAATACTGGGCCAAATCGTGAGGTCACGGTTTTCTGCAAATCACCAACTGGTAGATCAGCACCAAATTACCCAGTTTCAAACAAGAAAAAAACCAATAAAATAGGGCTAATTGGCAAACAGTGTTATGCCTATCCAATCTCTAGTTGCCGACTCGGCAAGGACTACATTTTCTCCACGATGTAGACAGTCAACTGTTACTTCTGAAAGCTCCCCAGCTCTTCCCGGTACATTAATAGCCACTGTGCAACATTACAAAAACTTGCTCAACTTACACGTTGTAGTAATGAAGCTCAAATAAGTTATTAACTCACTTTGGGGCATGACTAATCCGCAGGACTTGCTACCAAGGACTTTCGTAAGGTCCAGCTCCCGTCATTATTATCAATATATTCAATGACATCGGCATATTGCCATTTTAAGTCTGCAAGATATTCATCAGGTATTCTGAAAAAAGCCTCTCCGTCTTCGGTTCTTTCGATTTCTACTTTCATTGTTTTCCCTCTTTAATAAAGCTTTAGTCCTGTCGATAGGCGTAGTTGATTAAATCGTTTCATAAAACGTAATCGTTCCAAGACTTCTGCCCGATTAAGCAACTTGCCGGCGAACGGGCATACCCAGTCTAATGACGTTGTTCATCGCCTTCACACCGGCCAATGCCTCTGCGACTTGCCCATTGTAATCACGTAAACTCAGCATTGGACTATTCAACTGTTTATATCGGCCCATGGCGGTCTCTGCTAGAGAGCGCTGGTGATAGTCGTTATCAATATTCCATTGTTTCAGCTGACCCGCTTTCAGTGCTTCTACCGCTTCATTGCGTAGATGCCCCTTTTCCCATAACCCCGCATTTGAGCGCGGTGGGATGGTAGCTTTGCAGCCTTTACATCACAGTAACTGATAACAACCCTTTGTATCATAAGCCCCATCTGCCGATACCTGCGTTATCTTTCGCCGTAAAGGATTGAGCAAAGTCGGCAGTACTTCATTATCGCCTACTGACACAAGACTGACTTCAGCGGCAACGACTTCGTGAGTGCTTGCATCTATGGCTAAGTGCAACTTGCGCCATGTGCGGCGTTTTTCGCTGCCATGCTTGCGCGTTTTCCATTCGCCTTCACCAAACACTTTCAGGCCCGTGGCATCGACAGCAACATGCGCTATCGGTCCGCGACTGGGGTTGCGGTACTTGATATTGACTGTCTTAGCGCGTTTACTGATAGTAAGTGTAATCGGGAGATTTAAGTGGCACACTCGTCAACGTAAACAAAGAGTTGAGAAAGCCTTCTAGAGCACGCAACGATAAATTAAAGATGCCTTTGATCATCGACGCGGTTTCAATCGCCACATCACTATAGCTAAACCCGCGACCACGCCCGCCATGATGCTCATGGCAGTACCACGCTTTTACTGCAGCTTCATCCATCCAGAAAGTGAGCAAACCACGGTTCACTAACGCTTGGTTGTATTGCTTCCAATTAACGATTTTACGTATTGATTTGCCCATGTAGCCGTCCTTAAGGTGAGTCAGGAGACCTGATCATGGAAACACCGATTAGTTCACTGATTTGTTCAACCGGCAACAACGCCCTGTCGATACCTTGTCGTATTAATAAAATTTGGTCAACTGGCAGTAGAAAAAGGACTATGCTGATCAGATCAGCAGCATGTGTTTTAGGTCAATTGATTCAGGAAACAAAGCCCCTCTAAGGCTCTGTTACGAATTTATTCAAGAGATAACATAGCAATACGAAGCAATCTTGTGAATAATTAAAATGTTGATATTAAACAGCAACATTGATGCAAAAATGCAACAAAGGCGCCTAATAAGATAAGCAAATGGCTTTACATTGTAAAATATTGATCAAAAAGGACTTTTTTACTTGACAGATAATTAGTCGTTTTATTAAAATGCTTTATCTCTTCTGTTGTTTTTAATAGCTATATTTTCAAGATTAGAGATATAAACAAGCATAAAAACAGCTAACAAAGCTTATTAGACTGGTTACTTTAAATTCTAGCGATTTTTGCTAGAATTTGGTAACGTGGAAATAATTTTTTTGAAAACAATAATACAGATATAATTTTTAATTTTTTTCAAGTAAAGACGCATAACTTTTTATAGGACTCGGAATGTCTATAGACTATGTGGGAAATCAACACTATAAAAATTAAAACTCGTCCTTTCTTAAATATAACGAACTAAAAAATCACGCAAATTTAGTTTTTGACTGATATCTTAATATATCTAAACAGCATCTTCCGCCCCTTATACCCTACTTTTTAATTTACATTATGTGGCGAATCCACTTATAAAAAGCCGTATACGAAATTGCGTATTTGGTCCAATTTTCACTGAATATTATAATTTTTAAGATTAAAAATGTAAGTTATATTCTAAATATATTAAATACTGAAATGTTATACCACTTCTATAACTTATGAAATTACGTGTATAATGACTCATGAAAAACCATTAGCAACAGAGCTTCTTTGCTACCGCTAGTGACCGACTAGCGGTATGTTAATTCTAATGCCGCAGCGTCCGGAGGGAGCCTTAACCCCATTTAATTAAATCAATTTATTCCTATCGAAAAATATGGTCTCCACTTAACATCTCCAAAGTGCAGGGCGAGATCGTGAATATATTTTAACCGTTTCGCCCCCAATTTGACGGACGGTGTCGATTATGATCTTATGCTCTCTTTTTCTTA
>Ga0208643_1001743_pt1 | contig 11497 bp, 24 predicted proteins | sample VirMetDEL_Nov_12_FD_184516 | JGI IMG/M metagenome (GOLD analysis project Ga0208643, IMG submission 184516) | Aqueous microbial communities from the Delaware River and Bay under freshwater to marine salinity gradient to study organic matter... | ecosystem: Environmental > Aquatic > Marine >... | reverse complement strand
TTCTTCTCCTTCTCAAACTCAAGCCATATTAGGCATTGTTGTAATGGAAGCTTGGTAACTTCTGATATTCTTCTGACATCTCCCTGTGCAAGTCCGTAAATACTTTGATACCATCCCCACTTCTTGCCAAATCCTTGTTCTGCGGTTGCAATTTGACCTGCTCCTCCACTCGATTCTGTAAATAATCCATCATATAACCCGATAATTTTTTCCCTAAACGATAAAAAAAAACCACAGCTCCCAAAGCAACACCTACAGGTGCATCTTTCATGATGTCTGCATACTTATCAGAACCTTCATAGTCCTCTATAACATAAAAACCTTTCTTGCCTGCTACTATTGGTCTATATAGTACGGCTAAAGCCTTGTGCATGTTCTCCCAATCACCAATGTACTTCTCTACATCTACATACTCACCAAAGCTAATATCATCTAACTTAGGTATAAACCCAAACTCTGCAGACACACCATCACTACCTGTCATGGTAAATCTTTGAATCAAAGGAGTTTCTTCACTAAAACACTCAGATATTTGTCTTATAACACTTTCAAACATAGATATAGGTAAACCATAACTATCCTTCAAGGTAAGTCCACAGAATATCTCTAACGACTTTAGATTTAAAAACTCTATTGCTTCAGGAGTCTCCTTATCCTCTATACCATCTAATATCTTCAAATACTTCTGATACTGATGCAGTTTAATAGCCTCTAAGGCTTGAGGGACTTTTAACTCTAAATCAATTACATTACTCATATAATACTTCTATATATAGTATAACTAAAATCTACTATTATGTACCACTTATTAATATATTTTGTATATTGCAATATGAAGACTTGTACAAAATGTAATATAGAGAAGCCTTATGTGGACTTCTATAAAACTAAGAGGGCTAATGATGGACATCATGCAAGATGTAAGCAATGTCAGAAGCAATATAAAGCAGAAAATAAGCATAAATGGATAGAATATAGACAAAAAAACAAAGAAAAAGATATAGAATACAGAAAAAGCAAGAGAGAAGAAAAGAAAGAGTATGATAAAAAATACAGGAAAGAAAATAGGGAAAGATTAAATAAAAGAAAAAGAGAGTATAGGAAAAAGAAAAGAATAGAAAATCCTTTATTCAGACTAAAAGCAAGAATCAGAGCAAGGTTGCTTGCTGCTATTAAGAGTAAATATTATGACAAGAAACAATCCACAGTAGATTACTTAGGGTGTTCATATAAGTTTTACAAAGATTACTTACAGAGTAGATTTAAGGATGGAATGTCATGGGATAATCATGGAGAATGGCATATAGACCATATAATACCATTAGCATCTGCTAATACAGAAGAAGAACTAATAAAGTTGTTTCACTACACAAATACACAACCACTTTGGGCAAGAGAAAACCAACAGAAAGGTAGTAAGATACTATAAATATTTCTTATACTTAATCTACCTACCATAAGAAAATAATATACAATAGAGTGGTTTAAGGTGGAACAAATTCCTACTTTTTAGTTATCTTAGTATAACAGTTGGAAATCTGTGTAAGTTCCCAAACTTGTGTCATAAATGTTAGGCACTTGGTTCAGTTAAATTCAGCTTAGGAATTGCGGTAGTAGAACAATCTACTTTTATATCTTTTGATGCACCCCACTACCATTCAACCTAACCACCATGCAGCCATACAGTCTATTGGCACAGACAACCATTAAAGATATTAAGGGGGTGCTTCACAACTCTTTCCTATTTCTTTATTACCTGCTGAGGTTTTCATATCTGTTTGAATTTATTGAATTGGGGTAATTAACCCTAACGATTTTCATTTTACGTTGAATTCATAGAATTGATGTAATTAACATAGATATTATTTATAATACGTTAATAATACATAAGTAAACCTTATACTTAATCTAAGGCTATTTAGAGCGTGTTTAAGAGACTTTAGCGGGTGTGTAGGGTTAGAGTATAATGAGTTGATTTAAGTTTGTTACACCTATCCTATCTACTACCTATGATTATAAATAACTTACCAAAAAAGACTATTAATAACAAGGCATAAAAAAACCCCCAATTAAGGAGGTTTAAGGCTGTTTAAATTGTCTTTGGTATATTACCATTCTTTGCATGCTCTTTGGCTCTTATATACTTGCATATTGCACGCCCTGTAATTGTCAATCATGCTTTTAAGTTCCCTCTTATATTCTTTGAAGGTTGCAAAGTCTTTGCGGTCTATTTGGTCTATTGTTTCTGTCCCTTGTTGGGTTCTCATGTTTAAGTATATCATATCTTTAATCTTTTGTATAGTGTGTCATTATATTTTCTTTTGTGCTATTGTCTATGTAGTAAACCTCTTTACCTATTGTAATGTATAAACTACTTTCGCTTCTTATATCTATTATCATATTCTTAATCTTTTGTACATTCTCTTATGTATTTATATGCTTGATAGTTTCCATCGGCTTGCATGTCGTTTAATGTCAAATTCATTAATATAATGGCAAGGCTCTTTTGTTGGTATTCATATAGTAGTGGAATATTTTTTAGTATTATTTCCATTGGTGTTTCCATGATATATTATTTAGAATGTTAAGTGTTTTTGCATGTCCATATCCTCTAATAAGTCTTGAGCAATATCAAATATTGGGTCGCTGTCAAGTATTTCAATATCTGTATCGTATTCAAGTACCTCAATATCCTCAAAGCCATAGCCATTAAAATAGCTACATCTTGCCGCATATTTAATATTATTGTATTCAAAATCAATATTTAAATACAGCCTATTTATGTACGCTTCCTGATAAATTATTTTTGCTTTCATATTATTTTAGTTTGTTTAAGTCTGTAAATATATTGTCTTTGTAGATGTCCTTATAAGAGTCAAACATTTGTTGAAACATTTCATGCAAAGTACTTTCATTTTTGGTACATGCGTTAAAAGATTTAATGCGTTTCACTTTGTCTAAATTGTGTTTGAATTGTTTTTGTTTCATGTCTTTAATGTTTTTATAATTCGCTTTTTATTGTAGGTAGGCATCCCATTAACCCGCCCTCTTTCATATATTGGGTGCGGTGTTTAACTAAATCATTTGTTAATATATAAGAATTATCAGGCATTAAAATAATAAAGTCCTTTTTGCTTTTACTTATTGCAAACCTTTGTTTAATTGGTAAGCCTTTTATTTTGCTAATTAATGTCATGGTATTATAGTTTTATTAATTGTTTCCCTATTGTATTAACCTCTTGTAATGGTATGTTATGGCACCCTATTTTTAAAATATTGTCTTTAATGCCTATGACTGTATAATAGTCCAATTTGAAGCCTTTTATATCTTTACCCGCTTCAATTAGTTTATAAAGTACTTTTGCTTTTTTAACCTCAATTTTCACACCTCCTGATGTTTCAACATTTGTCATGTCCTTAGAGAACCTTAAAAAACTACTTTTTAAACCATGCAAATAATGTTTTTTATGAGACCTCCAAAGCTTTATGTTCTCTTTGTTTTTCTCTAACTGTCTTTTTTCTTTTGCCTTTAGCATTTCAGCAACCTCCAAAAGTATTTGTTCTTTATTTGTTTCAAGCCTTTGTACTATTCTCTTTATTTCCCTATACTCTTTTATCTTAGATACTTTTGTTTTTGTCTTTGTATATATTAAGTACTCATTAAGGTTATCAAATAGACTTAATATCCTACCCAAATATGCCGCTTTATTTGTCCTTGCTTTTGGTATTTTAGCGAGGGTTTCGCTTATTTCGGCATGCACTAAAGTTAAATTTGTTTCAGTAACATAAAACCTTTTATATTGTCTTGTTGCATCTCTTAATGAACCGATATGTTTTGATGTTGTATGACTATACCCTTTGTCATTTATTAAAATGGTTTCTTTGTCTATAAATTCCCCTAATAAATAGTGGTAGCCATAAGAATATATTTTTTTATCACAAAAGAATATAGACCCGCTTTGATTTCTGCCCTCGCTTTGTGTTTGTTGGGAAAATACATGTATTACCTCGTTTGTGTTTCTTAGTACTGTTCTCATGTCTTTAGTTTTTTGTTGTTAGGTTAACGTAAATAATTACAAAGGCAAAAATACTTAATGCCCCGATTAGTCCGATTAAAAGTTGAATTGTGTTTGTTTCCATGATTGTTGATTATTTGATTAATTATTAACACTGTAAAAGTACACCTTTATTTTAAACAAACAAATAAAACAAGAAAAAACTTCACTTTTTTTTCATTTTTAACATTTAATTAATAAACACCTTTGCTTTATGATCTTAAACAATCATTTCAAAAGCTATAATAAGGAACGCATGCACGCAAATAACCTTTTATTTGTATTATGCAAGCATTTTAACATTTATTTAACATTTGTAGGAAAATTCCCACATGTAGGAAAAATAGCACAAATCAGCATTGACCCCCTACTATGTTTAAGAGGGTACTATGTTTAAGAGGATGGGAAATACCCTACTGCGTTTAAGAGAAACAAAAAACCCCTACTATGTTTAAGAGTAGAGGTCTGTGGGGAAAAAAATAATTACAGGGGAAAAAAATATTTTATCTTACAACATATTTTCCTGAGTTAACACCTTGAACTAAATATTGCAAAGAATATCTACAGGCATCTAAGAAGTGATTCCATTTGTCTATAGGTTTAGAGTTCTTCTCCTGCCATGTGTAGTTATTTAATTCTCTAATAACACCATGAGATTCCCTGTCAACTATTATCTCAAAGTCTTGCATCAGGGCAATACCACTCATAATACTACCTTGTCTTTTGATAGTTGGTTTAACATTTACACCTTTACGCTTCATTTCATTTAATAAGCGAGGCTCGCTGTTGTCGCATATTATTAGGTCCATGCCACACTCCATCTTATTCCTTGTAGCTATCTCTTCAGTACTTAGGTTAGGTTTACCATATATCTCTTTAACCCACATCTTTCTACCTTCTTTATCTACAGACACCTTTACAAGTGTTGTTAAATCGGTTGCAAACCCAAAATCCTGCCCATAACAGGTGTGTTCAGTCTGTAAATACTCACCTACCCTCCAATTCTTAAAGATTGTACCCTCTGCTTTAGCTAACCATCCACCAAGTATCTGATGTTGGTATTTGTCAGGTCTTCTTCTCTTCATGTCCATCACCTGCACCAAAAATGAGTCTGATAGGTTGTCTTTATTATCTCTATAGTCAGTATGTACATAGGTTATATCATTGTTAGAGCCATTATAAGCATCTATAACACCATAACTCTGAAAGAACCTTTGGTATATCCAATGCTCTTTAGTTGTAGGGTTTAATATTAAAATACATCTGTTCTGTTTAATCTGACTCCTTACAGAGAAATCTATCTTATCAAAGACTGATTCATCTACAAGTTCTTCTGCTTCATCTAATACAAATGTAGTAACTCCATTTAAAGACTTTAGAGCTGCAGTTTGATTCCCTGATGATGTTCTGATACCCTTAAAAATTATAGAGCTTCCTGTGGTTAGATTTATTATTTCATCTTTAGTTATCCTAAAATCTTCTGCCACACCCATCATATCTATCTTTTCTATAAACTCAGGAATAATAGAAGTCTGTGCTGAAATCATAGTGTACCTTGTAAACAACACCTTGTGTCCTTCTTCATAGGTTAGGTTAAGTAAGAAAACAGCTACCCCAAATGATTTACCTGAACCTCTACCACCTGTAATTACAAAGTACCTACTTGGACTCTGCCATAGTGGTATATATTTCTCATGTATCTTTACCTCTTGTTTACTGCTCATCGCTTTCTTCGTGGTCTATATCAATAACATTATCTATTTCTTTTTGTTCAGGAGCATTGTTATAGAAATTAATAACAGGTGCTTTTGTAGTTGCTACATTGTTTCCTTTCTCCTTATCTATAGGTTTACCATACTTATACTGCCACAGTAAGTTCAAGTGAGCAAATGATCCTTCTTTAGCTTTCTCTGCCAATGTCTCCCATGCTTCAGACTCTGACCCAAATACCTTCTTCATAGCTTTTAAAGCGTATGCGGAAGCTCTATCCTTCTTAGCATTGTTTATCTGTGCAGGTGTCATAGATTTAGCCTTCTGAACTATCTCTCTTGTCTCTTGCTTAGATTGTTTCCTACTATTATTCTTCCTACCATCTGTAGGTTTCTGATTCTTCATTGCTACTGCGTTTTTTCTTGGTTTTGGCATCCTTTCTTCATTATTTTTACACAAAGCTCATAAAAAGCCTTCCAAAGAGTAGAAGCTGTGTATATTTCATTTAAAATGGCGTGTTTATGCCCAAGTTCCATGTGAATTTGATAATTTGCTGTCATAGGCTTCAATTCTACGGGATAAATGACATAATTGTTCCTCATGCACCATATATAAGCTTCAGACTCTTCACTTGATGGTGTGTAGGTCGGTTTCTTTATCTTTTTAGGCATTTATAACATCTTTACCATAGCGTTTAGCCTTTCTACCACTATAGGTAACTTGTTTTCAGGTATTTTGTTTACTATCTCACCCAAAACAGATGAAACTTTACTCGCTTCAAGTAACATTTGATGTTCTGCATGCAGTTCAGTCAGTTCTTCTTTAAGTTTGGTGTTCTCAAGGAACAATACAGACTCTTTTAGTGCTACAGAGTCAATTCCTTCTGTATCTATCTGCTTACGCTCTAACATTTGAACATACCTAATAGCATAATCATTATAAGACTCTAAGCCATTCTTATATACTTGATTGTGTTTAGCATAGAAGTCATGGTTTTTATTTAAGCTATGTATAACTGTGGCATGATCTCTATTTAATAATGCACCAATCTCAGATAAAGGTTGTGAGGTATATGTCCTGCTTAGAAAGTAATACATCGTTCTCGCTACAACATACTCATCTTTCCTTGTGTTCCTCTCTATGTTAAATCCATAGTATCTATCTACAAATTGCTTTATCTTTTCTATCTTAATCTTATTGTGTAATTTATCCTTAATGTCTTCTTCAGCTTGTTGTATCATTGTTGTCATAATCTAATTGTATTTTGTCTGATAAATTTTTCTTCTCTGTTATTAAGTAAAAGTTTTTAATGAACCCATAGGTTTCCATAGCCCTAAGAATACCCGAACACTCTTCGTACATCTCTTTGCTTTCTAAGTCCTTTAGAATCATCTCAAGGTCAAACATGGCATCTTTACTTGAGTCATTAGCCAAGTCGAGCATGGCTATCCTGTACGAGTCATTAGAAATCTTTTTTCTTTGTTCATCGGTTAAGTTCTCTCTTGACATCTAAATATTTTTGGTAATATGATTTAGTTTGTTTGTAAGTGTAACCTTTGTATATACCTCCATTCCACATTCTAACCATCTCTGATTCTGTTGGGAATCTACAATGCTTCTTTAAGAACACTTCTCTACCATAGCAAATATAAAGCTTAAATACCTCTTCAGAAGCCTTCTCAGAGAACATATCATCGTGAGAGTATTCAGTATTATATATTCTATTAACATCGCTTACAACACTTCTCTGTATCTGTAGGATGCCGTATGACCTTCCATTGTCTCCTATAGAGTCAGTATTGTTGTTTGTCTCTACTGTTTTAAGTATAGACATTATAGATGCTAAAGTAGATAATATGTACGCTTTAAAGTACATCATGTGTTACATAATTACGCACAGAATCTTTAGGGTTGTTATCTAAAAAGAAATAGTTAAAGTTAGCTATACCTCTCTCTATCTTATCATAACCATTCTGAATAAAGTTACCACTACATTCAAAGATACCTATGTCCTTAGTGTCCTTATCTATTACAAGGAATATAAATTCATCTGCATCAAACAAGTCTAAGTACAAAGCAGCTTGCAGGTCATACGAAAAGTGTTTAGCACTATACTTAAATTTAGAAAGGTCATTTGTTGTCTTTAAATCAATAATAGTAGAACCCTTTCTTGCATCTGCTTTACCTCTTACTGCAATACCATTTACCATTTTAATTGCAGGCTCTTCAAATGTGCAGCCTTCTAATAGTTCAGCGGCAGAATCACAATCCTCAATAGCTTTGGTTATCCAATAAGCATTATCCATCTCTGACTTAGTATAAACAGATTCTGTACCAAATTCTTTGACAGCATCTTTAAATCCTTTAGTGGCTTTTGTACCATCTATAATAGTAAGTTCACTAAGTCTATGCTTTTCCAATACTGATAGGTGTATAAGTCTACCATCTCTTAATGGTTGTGAATTGCTGTTAAACCTTAAAGACTTCTCATAAGCTTTAGGACTCTCTATTAATTTCTTTAATGATGAACTACTTAAAGCATGTTTACCTAAGTGTCCGTAATAGAAAGGATCATGCAGCATCTCTTTAAGAATGTCTTTCTCTTCCCATTGTTCTCCGTTTAATAATGTAATCATCTGTAATAACTGTTTAAAATTTCCTTCTCTAATATCTCTGTTGTCTCTTTATTTAACATAAAGTCCACACAAGCATCGCCTAAGTAGATGCCGTATATCTTGATCCTGTCTCTTGAGTAAGGTTCAAAATAAGTTTCTTTGTCTTCAGGCTCATACTCACCATCTATAGTGAATATTAAACCCTCCCAATTTACTTCAAATTCTCTCATATTATATCTGTTTTAATGTTAATACAGACAAATATAAACAATATTTCTTAATTATCAACTATAAATAAAAAAAAAGAGAGACTATTGCCTCTCCTTATAATTGTAGTTGTAAGGACTGACTACTCCATCCTTTATATCTTGGGCTTCTTTATTCCTAAGTTCCCTAACAAAAGCTATCTCTCTTTCTATATAGTCTTTAGCTTTGTAAAGGTCTTGTAGTTCATCATCTTTTTTACCTGCACGAGCTATGTACTTAACAACATTACCTCTGTTGAATGAAAGTTTGTAGTGCTGACAGAAATCTATTACATCATAATCTCCTGTCGCTTCATAGTGTATTGCGTTTCCTCTCATATTATTCTATCTTTAAAAACTCAGCGGCTGCATGCTCTGTGAACCACTCTTTGTTATCATTATACTTATCTATTACTGCGTTCATCATAACAAGCTCATCTATGTTACCCCCTTTAATCTTATCAATTAGAGAGTCTATAGCGTTTAAGATGTTTGTTACCATCTCAGGATCTGTAGAGTAAATCTCATCATAACCCTGCTTTATAGTGGCCTCTAATGAATTGTTTAGCCTGTTATAAATTTGTTTAATGTTCTGCCTGTAGGTTGTAGTTAAAATAAGCTTGTCATTTGCCTCTAACCATAACTGACCTATAAGCATTGACTTTAAGTAAGCTAATTGCACGGGTGAAACTTCCGTTTCCTTTGTCTTTGTTTCTTCCATAGTTTAAAATATTACATTAATTTTCATTGCTAACATAGTGTTTATTTGATTAAAAACATAATCTTTATCGTAAAAATCATCTCCATCATAATACACAACTATATGCGGTACTTTGTATTTATCCTTATAAGCCTCCGCCTGAGCTTTATGATTCTCCTTTGCCTGTATCTGATAAGGAGTGTTCATCTTTTTGTAACTTATAGGCTTTATCTGTATTCCAAATAACAACTGATTAAAAGAATAAGCTTCCCAATCTGTAAAGTATTGTTCATCTAATTCATAGTTAGTCTTAATGAAATCTGCATTTAAGAACTCTCTACTTAATATGCCAATCAAATGTTGCTCCTTAGCCATGCCATTCCAAGTTTGACCTACAACTCTAAAGTAAACATAATCTTTAGCATAAGCCTCAGAGCAACCATGTTCCTCAATAATATAGTCAGCTATTTCATTTAGTATGCTTGTGTGAATTGTCTTTAAGTAAAACTCACTCCAACCACTCTTAGTTATCTTACCTGCAACACTATGATAATAGTTATCGAATATCTGAGTACATTTACCTACATTTGATGACCTAAACTTCCTTGAAAGCTTTGAGTCTTTATTCAATTTAGAATAAATATATTTAGGTATATTTGATTGATATAAATCCATCTATTTGTATTCGTTCATTAAAGTCTTTAAGTCATTGTATGTGGACATAAAACATCTGCCACAAGAGGTGGTCTTTTTGTTTTGGTGGAATACCCTATTATAGATAGTATTCATTTTCATTTGCTGTGCTGAAGGTATTGTAGTATTACCAACTCTAAATACCTCAGAAAGATAGTCATGCTCTTCTTCTGTTAAACACTCAGGTTGTTTATATCTAAAGATTTCATTTAGCTTGGTTTTTCTCTCATCACACCCGCAATCCTCACCTGCTATAAACTTAACAGCTTTCTTAATTCCTGTAGCCTCTGTAAACTTCTCAATAGTATCACCAAGTCCTTTTGATGATTCTGATTGTTTAGCCTCAAAGTTAGCTTTCCACTCTCTGTACTCTTTGGTCCTTTTGTCTCCTTTAAATTCTTCCATGATTAGTTTTTATTTATTAAATGATAGTCTCCGTTGTAAAAGTCAAGCACATCTTCCTCGAACTTGTCCTTTAATATTTTCTTATAGTTCTTTACAGAATTAAATATAGATGTTAAACTTATCTTACTACCTGTAGCAATATCTCTAAGGGATAGGCTTGATTTATAATAGGTGTTACATAGTTTAGCATCGTATAAATGCCACGAATTAATCTCATCTGTTATACTACTCATTAAGTTAGTAAAAGCTTCATCTTTTTCTAAATCTGTCATTTCATTAAGAAAAACATCTTCTTCTTCATCTTCCCCATCACTCTCTATATACTCAAAGAAAGTATATTTGTTTTTAGCCTTTCTGTAGTCTATATAGAGATTCTTTAGTGTTACGAATACATAAAACCTATTGACCTCTTCATCATTATACATGATCTTATCTTGCTCCTTTATAAGTCTATGAAGCTTCAAATACATCTCCTGCACGATGTCTTCTGCTACATCTTTAGAGCAACCCATATTTATAACCATTTTAAGCCATAAAATATGTTCTTTAGCTAAGAGTTCTAACATCTACTTTCTGTCTCTTTTAATTAGAATGTACATTGCAAAGATAATAAAATGAAACCTCAACAAGTCATATTGAGTTTCCTCAAAATCATCTACTCCTTCAGGTGTTATGTCGTGAACATAATCAATTCCTAATACAAGACCATAAAGAGCCTCAAAGCTTACTATTAGCATATTATTTTAGTTTGGTTGTTTTTATCAGTTCTATAGTCGCATCACACTCAGATTGGTTCTGAGGCTTATACAATACACAATCAGGGTATCTTTCAGAGATAAGCTTCTTAAATAACTTCCATCTAATTGGGAAGCTCTCATTAGCCCTACCTTTAGTCTCTATAATAAAACCATCACCTATAAAGTCAGGTGTGTATTTAATTGGTAGGACTTTCTTAGACCCTCTATTTCTATACTCCCCCTTGCCATTAGATTGCCTCTCGTAAGATTCGTTTATTAATTCAAAACCATCTATAAGAACAAACTGCTCTCCTTCATATTTAGCTTTAATCTTAGC
>Ga0208643_1001738_pt1 | contig 11509 bp, 24 predicted proteins | sample VirMetDEL_Nov_12_FD_184516 | JGI IMG/M metagenome (GOLD analysis project Ga0208643, IMG submission 184516) | Aqueous microbial communities from the Delaware River and Bay under freshwater to marine salinity gradient to study organic matter... | ecosystem: Environmental > Aquatic > Marine >... | reverse complement strand
ATCCATTCAATAAGATGCTGAACGACTGGAAACGAAACCCGCTGCCCGCCATTGGCTAGGTTATATATAGTGGAGTAGCTGATACCGGTTGCCCTGGCCACGTATTTGAGATTAAGCGGCTTCAGCCTCTGTTGTAGCTGTTTAAGTGTCATTTGGTATCATCCCGTCTTATATAGCTCGTGTGTGTGATTGCAGTATATATACAAAAAAAGTTGTTGCAACCCTTAATATATTGCTTTAAAGTGCGAACCTCAATTAGGAAAGAGAGAAAAACCAATGTCAATATTAAAGCAAGCAACGAAACCAGCCGACCGGATGCCGATAGTCACCATATGCGGCGACTCAGGGCTCGGTAAAACGTCCCTGGCGGCGACATTCCCAAACCCTATAGTAATACGCGCCGAAGATGGCCTTCAGGGCGTACCGGCTGCCATACGGCCCGACGCGCTGCCCGTGGTAACCTCGCTGGAACAGCTAATCGAACAGATGACGGCACTCTATAAAGAGGAGCACAAATACAAAACGATAATCATCGACAGCGTAACGGCGCTCGAACGTATCTTTATGCAGAACGTTATCGACAGCGACCCTAAGAAGCCCAAAAGCATCAACCAGGCTTTAGGCGGATATGGCGCAGGCCTTGGCGCAGTAGCCACGCTGCACCACCGGGTCGGCAAATTGATGTCAAAGATTAATGCCGATAAAAACATTGCTATCGTATACATCGCGCACGCCGACACCGAAACAATCGAACTGCCAGATATGGACCCGTACACCCGCTACAACCTGCGCCTCGGCAAACGCTCGGTAGCACCATACGTTGATGACGTGGATATGGTTGGGTTTCTAAAGCTGCAAACGTATACCAGCGGCGACGGCGACAAGAAAAAAGCCACGTCAGACGGCAGCCGACTATTGGTAACTTATGCCACCGCGTCGAACGTTAGCAAGAACCGGTACGGCATCACTGATAATATATTTGTACCAAAGAACGAAAACCCGCTCACTCAATATATCCCGGCTTTAGCCACTTATAACAAAGAAGGTAAATAATATGTCATTCTTCGATCTTTCAGACGGCAAAACAGCAGCAGCATCAACTTCATTTGATAGCAATGTTCAGATTAAGCCTATCCCTGCAAACACTCAGGTAGTCGCGGCAATTGACGAAATTAAATGGGACGAATATCAGGGCGACTCGTTTGTTTCGGCTCGCTGGGTAGTATTAGATGGCGAACACAAAGGCCGCAAGATCTTTCATAAGATCCGCGTAAAAGAGCAGGATAAAACCAAACGCGATCGTGCTTTAAAGATGTTAGCTGCTATCGATGCAAACGCCGGCGGTGATCTAATGCGCAATGGCACCGAACCCGGTGACAGCCAACTCAGCTCCGCGCTATCTAATAAGCCGATGGCTATCAAGCTCGGCCTATGGGAAATTGACGATAAGAGCGGTAACTGGGTCATGGCAGTATCGCCGGTCAACTCCGTCAGCACATTACCCGCACCAGTTGCAGCAGCCGCTGATGATATACCATTCTAATAATACTGGCCCTACGGGGCCTTTTTTTTCGAGGTAAAACAATGGAACAGCTTTCCCAAGAATGGTTTGACGCGCGCAAAGGCCGGGTCACTGGCTCACAGATTGGTGCGATCCTTGGCGTTAATCCGTGGTCTAGTAACAAAGACGCAATGCGCTCGATACTAGGTCAATCCACGTTTACCGGCAACGTTGCCACGGAATATGGAAGCCGGAACGAAGAAAACGCCGTATTCGATTTTGAGCTTGAAACAGGAATCACCATTAAAGAATGCGGATTTATAGTCCACCCGGAATACGACTGGCTAGGCGCGTCACCCGATGGATTGATTGGCGCAGATGCTATTGCCGAGATTAAATGCCCGTTTGGGTTGCGTGAAAATCCCGACCCGGAATTTAAAAGCCTGGCACACCTGCCCCATTATTATGCCCAGGTTCAATATGAGATGTTTTGCAGCGAACGCACAACAGCGTATTTCATTCAATGGAACCGGTTTAAATTTGACACCGAAATGGTTTTTTTCAGTCAGCAATATATTGACAAAACACTGCCCAAGCTTAAAGCATTCCATGACCAGTACCTGGCAGCTGTGGCTTAGATGAGAAACAATCCGCGCGTAATGACACCCGGCGCGCTTCGTTCGTTCCGTCGATTGCAGCACAAATGCAGCCTGGCAGAGCTCGCATATTATTTTAAAATAAGTGAACCGCAAGCCTGCCGAATCCGCGCAGGCGAAAACTGGGGCAGAAAATGTTAAGACCATACCAACAAAACGCGGTGGATGCCGCGAAAGCTTTTCTTTCTAAATGCTATGACTCTTGCATCATAGACGCAGCAACGGGTGCGGGAAAGTCGCACATCATCGCAGAGCTTGCGCAATGGATTCACGAAACCAGTAATAAGCGGGTGCTATGCTTGGCACCGTCTAAAGAGCTGGTCGAACAAAACCACGGCAAATACATTGCAGCCGGTGGTATGGCCAGCCTGTACAGCGCCTCAACCGGTCAGAAAAGCCTTGAACACTATGTCGTATTTGGCACGCCTGGCACCGTTAAAAACAGCCTGGAACGGTTTAAAAACTTTGCAGCCGTCATAGTCGACGAAGCCCACGGCATAACACCCACGATCAAATTTATCATTGATGATCTGCGCGCAAAGAACCCTCAGCTGCGCGTGCTGGGTTTGTCTGCCACGCCGTACCGTCTCGGCAGTGGTTATATATATCAGCTCGATGAGAGCGACAAGGCCATCTCAGTGCACGAAACGACAAACCCATACTTTAAAAAGCTGGTGTTCAAGATAGGCGCGAAAGAATTAATCGATCAAGGCTATCTGACGCCACCGACTACCGAGCGCCACGCTGGTTATGATACTACCGGTTTGGAGTTAAATAGCATGGGCAAATTTGATGCCCGCCAGGTTGAACAAGCGTTTGAAGGTGAGGGCCGGAAAACAGCCGCCATTATCGCAGAGGTGGTCGAGCTATCCGCCGGGCGAAAAGGCGTAATGATATTTGCCGCAACTGTGCCTCACGCAAAGGAGGTTATGCAAAGCCTACCACGCGGGAACAGCGCCCTAGTGACGGGTGAAACGCCAAAGCTTGAACGTGAACAAATATTAAAAGCGTTCAAAGCCCGACAGATAAAATACCTGGTCAACGTTTCCGTCCTAACTACCGGCTTTGATGCAAGCCACGTTGACGTTATTGCTATATTGCGCGCCACCGAATCGGTCGGGTTGATGCAACAAATTATAGGGCGCGGGTTGCGCATCGATGCCGGCAAACAAGACTGCCTGGTTTTGGACTACGCGGAGAACATCGAACGGCACTGCCCCGATGGCGATGTTTTTAATCCGGACATTAAGGCGTACAAGAAAAAAGATATTGTCGATGGCATCGATGTTGAGTGCCCAGATTGCTATTATATTAATGATTTTATAAAACGGCCAAACCCTGAAGGGTTTCTAAAAACGAAAGATGGATACTTTGCCGACTTGGCAGGCGTGAAATTAGAAATACCCTCACATTTTGGGAGGCGCTGCCACGGTCAATTTTTAGCTGCCGGAACATATGCCAGATGCGAATACAGATGGACGTCTAAAAAGTGCAAAAGTTGCAAACACGATAACGACATAGCAGCGCGCTATTGTGAAAAGTGCAAAGGCGAGTTGATCGACCCGAACGAAAAGCTGGTTATGGAATTCAGAAAGTTGAAGTCCGATCCATACGCTAAAAGCACCGACAGGGTACTGGGCTGGCACTGCCAAGAATGGATAAGCAAAAGCGGGAACCAAACGCTTAAGGTGGATTACACCACCGAGTATCGATCATTTTCTATTTGGTATATGCCGGAGAAGATCAACGAATGGGAGTCATTAAATGAATCTGTTTTTAGTGGTAGAATCGCACCATCAATTGAAGTCTTTTTGTCATCACTTCCGAACTATGGAACAATGCCAAAAACTTTAACGCTGAAAAAAATGAAAGAGAAAGGTTTCTATAAAATTTATGGCCACAATGAGGCATTAGATGAAATTCCCGAAATCAATTAAAGTGTACGGCGACATTACATACCGGGGGCCATGCTCGCCAGAGTCGGCCGAACAGATCACGCTATTCAATCAGCTATCACCAAAGCTCCGCGCAATAGCCCTGCACCCACGCAATGAGGGCAAACGAACGCCGGGCCAAGTAATGCGCCACAAAGCGGAGGGTATGACCACCGGAGCTGCTGACATTATTATAATCGGCTCACCGCCTTTTGTGTGCGAGCTAAAAAGAATGGATCACACCAAATCCAAAATATCGGCGGAACAGATCGACTTTTTAAATAACTGCCAGGATGCGGGCGCATTTGTCTGCATTGCGCTGGGATGGAAGGGAGTAGTTGATGCAATCGCCGATTGGGAAAAGGCCTAGACACTACGCCGACGATGTAATCTATGGCCGGTCAACCCTTGACCAAGTGCCACTAGACTGGCGTGAGCTCATCCTAAAGCATGTTCAAATAGCATGTATACAACTAGGCTCCCAAGTTGCCAGAGGCCGCGACAGGGCCGCTAGGGCCGCCATGCTTGAACGCGTACCACCAGTGATACTCCCAGATGTCGAACGACTCGCCAAAGAATACTATAGTAATAAAAACTCCGCTTGATATAGCTAATCGATATATAAGAGTGCTTGCGCTTATACGCTAGCACTAGTATTGTTTGCAGATCGAAAGCAAACAAACAAACGGAGCAAACAACATGACAAACCTAATAGTTGAATATAAAGCAAGCGTCAGCACCCCAGCCGGATGGCGTTCAGTGTCAATGACCGCCACGGCTTTGCAGATTAGCCCAAAGCGTGTTGAAGTAGTTCAGGTTACCAAAATTGACGGCGAGATCGTTAGCAAAAACATGTCCCGAAGCGGCGCAAAGCGCCAGCAATACGATGGTGAATACTTTGCAAGCCAAGAAATCGGAAAAACCAAAAACATTAGCTCATTAACAGTTATTTAAACAACGGAGCAACAAAATGAAATCACTTATCGAAAGCATTGGCTGCATACTTCTAGGTATCGCCCTTATAAGCCCGATCTATGTTTACGCAATGGGGTGGATCTAATGATTAGGACACTACTCGGCGGCGCATTGATAGCCGGGCTGCTATTTGGCCCGTTCATACTATACTTTTTGGAGTTAATTTAATGGCAACACTTATTAAAAATCGCGGATATAGAATACAAGATGCCATACATCAGATGGCCATCGACGAAAGCTTAGCAACCGGCCTCAGTCTAAACAAGACTGTCGAGGCATTAATAAAAGAGGCGTATATTGCGCGCCGACTCGCAAAGATGGGGATGACAAAATGAGCACACCAGAAATCGATCTCAGAAATATGTTAGATGCCGAAGATGCGCAAGAAAGATTGGATGATGCGTATACTCACTGGGTTGAATATGATGTCATCCCAGATCTTGCTAAATACCTGTCATTATTTGAATACGACAAATTCGACTCGGCCGTGACACACTTTCGGATATATAACGCGGCACCAATCGCCGAATGGATATTTGAAATAATCACAAATAATTATGACGTTTATTATGCTTTTCTAATGCGTGAGCGTGACGATATTGATTTTAATGATATTGTCGAAACTTATATTAACTGTTTCGTTTGCGAGCAAGACTTTATAGATTACAGCAACGAGGTCACACTCAATGACTACTAACACCACGGCGCAAGAAATCGCAGAATATCGTGAGCAAATAAAATTGATGATTGAAGTTATTGATGTTTTGCACAATGGCAAAATGCCGACAGAATTAGTTTGGACAATCATTACCAATGTACATTGGACGCTGGACAAATACTCTAAAAACCAGCCATCAACCGAAATTCAAGGGGAGCTATTATGACAATTTTACAAATTATGATCACGCTGTCGGTAATGATGTTTTGTGTTCAAGTAGCTTTTTGCATTTATGTCGAACAGATGAAATGGTATTGGGCACTCTATAGCGCTTTAGTAATTTACACGACTGTAGTTGTTTTGCTGGCAGTGCTGGCGAATATTGAAACAATATTTCCTCAAGTGCTTTTGAAGGTGTAGCCAGATGATAAAATTCAAACGATTGACAGAAACAGCAGTAACACCAATGCGGCAAACCGAGGGTGCCGCCGGGTTCGATATATATTCTGACCATGATCTTGCGAGGGTCCATTTCGGGCAGGTAGTGGTTATAAGCACCGGCATTGCTGTTGCTATCCCCGATGGTTTTGTCGGCCTTATAAAGCCCCGGAGCGGCTTGGCAGTGCGTCGAGGTGTAGACACAATGGCAGGCGTTATCGATAGTGATTATCGCGGTGAAATCCGTGTAGTGTTGACTGTCCATAGCACTGACATAGTTCCATTCAGAGTCGAGCCGGGCGAACGGATTGCGCAGATGGTGGTCGTGCCTGTCATGCTTGAAAGCATTGAAGTAACAGACTTGGACGAAACGGATCGCGGCGAAAGCGGTTTCGGCTCGACTGGTGCGCTTTAATGGCTAGACCACTACCATATAAAAAGCCCTGCTACTCGTGCGGCAAAATAGTTGCAGCACCGCTGTACCTTAACCACAAAAGCGGAAAGCGGCATTTAAGCTGCCAGCCGTGCGAGGAAAAATACAGACAGGTTACTGCGCGCAGCGAAATAGCACGCCCGGATCACTCTAAATTGAACTCACTATGGGTATCGCGCCCGGTGACTAACTAAAGGTTTTAGCCATGCCAAAGTTTAACGACCAGCAAGAAGCGGATGAGGTGATAGAGTTTATTGACCCGGAAATCGACAAGGGCGAATCAACCAACGCAATTATGAAAATATGCGTCCGGCAATTCCCGTGCTTTTCAGAAGCCAACATCTTTAACACTATTATTGAATGGAAAATAACGAAATGAACTACGCAAAAGTAACACCGGCAGACCTGCGCTCAGACGCTGAAAAATTATACGCGCGTGCAGATGCTTTAGAGCAAGGCTTGAAATTTTTCGATGGCAAGATCTGTGAGCTCTGCGGCGGAACGAAACGACATACGCGCAGCTCGCGGTGCGTAAACACTCGCGAGCATATCGACAATTCGCTGTTAGTGGAAAACCTACGCGAGAAAAAAACCGACCAGTTGAGCACCAAAGCCTGGCGCTAGTTATTTGCCACGGTTGCTAGGACGAGCACCGAACCACCAAGACACACTGGTTGCTGTCAGGGAGATTATATTCAGCACAATGTCGCGGTAAAGTTGCAGCGCTTCGCCATCGCCAAGCGCTTCAATGCCGCCCACGATTGACTCAAGCCCTGTCAGTATTAGATAGGTCTGGTATAACAGAACAGCGGTTATAACGGGCCTGACTGCGCTTTTAATGGCACTGCCAACACTGCCGACAGTTTTCTGTGACTCCTCGAAAGCTCGCGCCTCGGATGCCATCTCGGCGGCGTTAGCATTAGCGCCAACCATTGCTATCTTGAATTCCCGCTCGCTTGCGCGTTCTTTCGCTTCTTCTTTGCGATTCAACCAGCTAAACACACCACCGATTAGTGAACCAGCTGCGCTAGATGCCAGGATTGAACTCAGCTCTGCAATCATTTATCCACCACTTGGCGTCCGTCATTATAGAATTTTAGCGCAGCGGCCAACAAAGCCGACGGCACACCCAACAGCGCAGCATAGATCAAAGGGTCCGGATCTGGGTTGTATGCGTAGATCTTGGCCCAAGCATATGAGTCTAACGTCATCCAAATTGCGACAAAAAGGACACCACGGCGAACAATCATGCCCTTTTCCAGGAACAGCCACAGCGGCTCCAAGGCGCTATTGAATCGGTCAGTCATAGTTTGGCCAACTCCTTCGACAATAGATTCAGGAAATACACGGGGTTGTTATTGTAATAAACATAACGCCGCTTCGGCTCATCTGGGCACATCCACAAAAGCCGCTCTTCGCGGGTATCTATATGGATTAGGGTCTGTTTCTCGCCGCCTAGGTGCGTATCGAAATACATACCAAAGCCGCCGACACCTTCCACAGATTGGACTAATGCCCACACTTTAGCGGATGCCGTGTTGTCGAGTATAAACAGGTCAGTGGCTCGTGATTTAAGACTGCCATCAGCGCCAACACAGTGTAGGCTTGAACCTCCCGTAAACCGAACGTGAGCCTCCGGGTCAGGGCTTGGCACCATAGCAGTGCCGCAAATTTCGCGGATCTCTTGGGCCATCTCGATCACCGAGTTTGACATAAACCCCAGCGCCTTGGCTGGCCACTCTTCGCGCTTTAAACTCATCGGGTAACCTCAAAAAACAGGTTAAAATAATTGAATATATAATTAGCCGTTTCACCATTGGAAAAGATCCAAAGCCAAAGCATTGCCAGCATTACGCCAGGCCATGACATAGCCTTTTCCTTTAAGAATTGAACCATGACTTAAAGCCTCCGGCTATTATACCGGATGCCGCCACGATTCCGGCGACTGACGCCAGCGCCCACACGATAAATTTAAACGCTCGGCCCATTGATTGCCACCCACGATAAGCGGAAATCATTTCGTGGACTATTCGGATGTCCTCGACGCTGAATTCTGGGTCACTCAGCGCGCGCTGTTCAAGTTTGGTTAGTGTGTCCAGCATAGCCAGCCCCAGATTGATTAGTTTTTACTATTATACAGGTCATACAAGACTTTTACTTTCTCTTTAAGCGTCTCAATGTCCGCGTAGCTTTTAGCCAGCCAAAAGATGAGGCCAACAAACCCGACGATGATTGGCCAGAGCGCCGGGATTATTTCTAGTAGGCTAACAGATTCCATTGTTGCCCTTTAAAGCGCTGCAATGATAAACGCCAATAGCTCAGAGTAACGAACACCCAAACGGGTGCGCTCTGTAGCGCCTGCTGGTGCCTCTGCTAGTGTGTCGAACGTATCGGTGCGAGTGTATGCATCTTTGGCTTCGACGGCCTCTGTGGTGACATTGCCGTCTTCATCCGTAACTGCTTCCACTGCCTCAACCGCTGCAACCTCAGCCTGCGTTTCCCACCACGTCGTTGATATAAACATGCCGTATCGGCCAGCATCTAAACCTTCTGCTGTGAAAGCGTCTTGCAGGTCTTGCGCCATAATACCAAAGTGAATCCGAGCATCGTCGCCCTTTTTAGCCACTGCGTCCTTCAAACGAAAAGAGCGCATTAAGCCTTTACAAACCGTGGCCACGGCTGTTTCTGCTGTGGTAATTTCTAAAATATCTTGTTTCTGATTTCGGTCAGAAGTTACTACCGGCGAGCTTGCCAAATAGATAGAGTCAAAACGACTGTTTGCATCACCGAGGTTAATTGATCCATTACTCACTACGCCAGCTGTCATGGGGAGGATGACGGCTGTAGCGAACGAGATCCCGGCGTGGCTTGCAGATGTAGACCCGATAGATATGTTGTTGCCACCTGAAACGCCAATACTGCCAACGGCTGAATTTCCTTGTGCAAATTGCATAATCGTCCCATCATTGGACAATCTATTCAAATACATTACTGTGCCGCCAGATCTTGTATGCTCTGAATAACCCGGGTCACTTCCCGCAAAACGGATGCCAGCCGTCGACGATGATGTTGAAGTTTTTGCCACGAGTAAGTTGCCCGCGCTATCGATTCTGAGCCTCTCCGCAATTGAAGCAGAAGTACCGGTCGCAAAAGTAATGCCAGTCGCACTTGCTGCGCCCAAGTCTATAGCATTTATAGCGGCAACTACTACGTCACTACCGGTGATTTCAGACCAACCAATATTATGAGCATATGTACTGCCGCCCCCGCTGGGTGCCTCTAGCATCATCTGGTAATCAGTTAATGTTCGGCTTAAAGTTGAAGATAAAGTAGGCATCCCCAGATCAAGAGTAGTTCTAGGAGAACTCGTGCCGATCCCGACATTGCCAGATAATATTTCCACATTGCCATTATCGCTTACAAAAACAGCTTCTGAAACACCATAAACATAACGGTCAGTATAAGTACCCACACCACCAGAAGCCGCAACACGGAACGTCGTACCCTGCGCGATGAAAAACTGGATTGTACCAGCAGAGTCGGCAAAGTATGGCGCGGTTAATAAAGTAGCGCCGGTGCGATCCGAATAGATCGGAGCTGCCACGCCGGTATTTTCATTGATGACCGTATATTCAGCGCCAGGGATAACATCCCCGGAATCTGTTACGGCGACTCGTTGATAGATTGGTAAACTCATATTTTTAAACCCCTATTATTTGCGCAACGATTTTAACCGAGCCTTGGCCCACGGTATACGTTAGCCCGCCGCTGGTTACAATTTGAATTTCTTGAACATAAGACGTGGCCGATAGTGCGCCCGAATCGGATGCGGTAATGTCAAAATATAGCTGCCCTGAACCGGTAACTATTATCTCACCAAGCGCTTCGGTCTTGGAAAGTATCGGCGCCACGCCATATCGTGTCGAGACCGCCCACTCAATAGAAGTTGCGCCCGCAAGATCTACTAGGTCCCCCGATTTATCTCTAACGGTAACGAAAACCCGAAGGTCATCGCCCTGCACCATGCTAATATTCATATGTTGGCCCTTTTGCTGTATTTCCATATTATATCAAAGTTTACGCTTTCTCGCGTTCTAACGCTAAATTCATTTTCATTTTGGATCACCCCGTGTAGCTCAGTGGAGTTATTTGTGCGGGCATCAACCTGTTGATTTGTTGACAATATAGCCAAGTTTTTTTGGTTCTGCCGAGACGGGCTTTGCCCGATTACAAAATTATTTGTTATTAACATTAGAAACCCTTAGCGCAATTTCATCAAACCTAGATTTTAAAGCTTCATGCTTTCGAGTTAATACGGCCAGCTTTTTGACATCGGCCGGATCTTTGAAAGGAACGTTTCTAATCTTGAGCACTTCTTTAATTACTTCAACTGGAACGTTTCTAATCTTGATAACTTCTTTAATTACTTCAACTGGAACCTTTTCAATCTTGATAACTTCTTTAATTACTTCAACTGGAACCTTTTCAATCTTGATAACTTCTTTAATTACTTCAACTAAAACCTTTTCAATCTTGATAACTTCTTTAATTACTTCAACCTCTTTCGGAGGAATTGATTTTATACGCTGCAATTCTGACTCAAGATGCGCGATTATCTCGTCATCCGCCGACTTACGCTCTGCGATTTTACAGGCCAATTGATTGGTCAGCTCAGTAAGCCTGCCACGTAGGACACCGCGCTCTATATACAGATTGAGGTTTTCATTTTTCAATTTATCCCACATGTATAAATCGATCATATGATTGCGCCTCTAATGTCGCCGGTTATTAAATAGGTTACTGTATTTCCATTCGTGTTTATTGCTGCGCCTGCCGCGCCTGCGGTTGCGCCGTTTTCCTTATTTGCCTCTGTATCATAACTAGTAGTCGGAACCGATGTTAGGCTTGCGATAC
>Ga0208643_1001737_pt1 | contig 11523 bp, 20 predicted proteins | sample VirMetDEL_Nov_12_FD_184516 | JGI IMG/M metagenome (GOLD analysis project Ga0208643, IMG submission 184516) | Aqueous microbial communities from the Delaware River and Bay under freshwater to marine salinity gradient to study organic matter... | ecosystem: Environmental > Aquatic > Marine >... | reverse complement strand
GCGTTGGCTGCGTGCAGGCCAGCGAACGCCTCGCTATTCTCGACCTTCGCCGTCTGCGCGTCGATCCTCCAAGTCTCACGGTGGGCATTGTGGTACATGTTCATCGATCCCGCCCCAGCGTTCAGAGTGTACCAGTGCTTCGTGATACCGAGGTGGTGCCACTTGGCTAACTCGGACCACGTCTTGGTTCGTAGCTGCTCTGAGGTGTTGGCGGTCAAAATGCCTTTCGAGTAGGGCCGGGTGTCAAGCAGGAAACGCACAAGCCAAGCTACTAGGCAGGACTTTCCGATACCATGACCCGACGCGGTTGAGTAGTTGATGGGTGCGACGGGCGTCGATCCGTCGAAGCCTCGCTTCTTTATGTCGTCGCTCAGTTCGTTGAGGAAGTCCCGCTGCCACTCGTCGGGTCCGTCGAACCCGGCGAGCGAGCCTGACCCCCAAGGATAGCTGACCAGCACATGCCGCAGCGGATCGGCGTAGCACTCGGCCATCAGGTCGGCTAGCTCTACATCAATGTTGGGGTCCGCGCTCAATCTTCTCCTCCAATCGATCGATCTTCCATGACTGCACCGCGTTGGTGACGGCGCTGGCTGCCGTCGTGACTATGGTCACGACGCAGCCACCGAGCAGCAGCACGACGGACAGCATCACGATGCTCAGGCACAGGGGCCGCATCAATGGACGACGTCCATGTCTACGGCGGCGCTGTTCGCCATCGTGTACCAGCGCGGCGGCTCTGCGTCGTGCGGCAGGACGGCGGGCAGATGGTCCGGGTGGGTCAGCATGACGAAGCCTTCCGGCCACACTGTGACCTCTGCGCCGTCAGCGTCGGCTAGGTAGTGAGCCGGGGGCAGCGCCGCCCATTCGGACAGCACTTGTATCGGGTCCATGTCACCCAGACGCGCCATCAGAGTGGCTCGTACTCGGTGTTGGCATACACCGCGTCGTAGTCGGCTAGCTCCGTCGGTCCGGCGCAGGCGTAGTCTGGATGCTGCGGATCGCGACTAGACGCAGTCTCTCGCGCTCCGCAGCAGATGCAGATACGCTGCGGGCCAGCCCCCGGTAGGGGCGGGCCCCAGCTATGTTGTGCTGCCGTCATCGCGGCCTCCGTTGATCGCGACTAGACGGGCGCGGCCTTGCTGGATACGCTCCGACAGATCGGTGACATTGATGTTCGTCTGCTCCCGCTTCTCGGCGGGACGTAGCTCCGTCAGGACCGACATTTCTTTCAGCGCCGAAGTCATCGCTCCCGGCTGATCGGTTTGCTCCGCTAAGTCGAGAGCATCTTCCAGCCGCGAGAGAAGATAGCCCAAGTCTATCGCCTTATTTTCTCTCACTTTCTGCACCGCTGGCTTGTTTAAATCATCTACTCTTTGGGAAACCATTGGGTGAGAACGCAACTTAGAGCTTTCTTCGTGAACTTGCTTGTCCGTCATATTTATCACGTTGTAGCAAGCTCTGTACGCATCAGATTGATTGGACCCAGAAACAATGGCACGAGCAAAACCTTCCTGCTTCGCCGTCAGGTTTCGGTTTCGCTTGGAGGCACGATCACCTCCTCCCCCTAAATTTTGGTTAGCCAAGTTCTCAAACCCAATGCTCTCAATCAAAGCCTGCTCAGCATCGAGGGCATCGCGCTCTTCGTCGTACCAGCCATTGATAATGGACTGAGGCTTCAAGCCAGCGTCTTTGATGTCACGAATAATGCGTGCCTTCTCCCCTGCCTTTTCAAGATCAGCAGGCAGCTTCTTCATATGTTGAAAGCGCCGGTTGGCATTGCCTTTGCCCACGTAGAACGGCTTGAGGTCACGCGGGTCAATCAGTGTGTAAACGTAATATCGCATGTCATCACCTTACTCTGATCGCGCACGCTTCAGCAAGTGGAGGACCGTGTCCTCCTCCATGACGTAAAGTCTGCGTTCTCTGTCGGCTCGCAAAACCAAGAGGTCTGCGTCGTCCTGATTTAGCGCATCGTATAACAGGCGGAAGCCTGATCCAGTTTTGCGGCGCTTACATTCGACCGTGTAAGTGTCGTCTAATTTTAGATCGCCCTCGAAATCCTTGCCCAGTCGCTTGTAGGCACCGCTGGCAAACACACGCTCGCAGGCTATGCCCTGATCTTTCCAAAAATCAACAGTCTCTTTCTCAAGCGCGTAACCACGGCGTCGGTTGTTTTTTCCTGTCATGTCATCTCCTCTAAAAGCTGTGTACCAAAAGCCCCACCCGAGGGGGGCTTCGGTACGAACGTAGCCCTCCCGTAGGGAGGAGGGCCATACCGAATACCGAAAGGGCACTTTTCTTCAACAATACCAATAAGTTAACGCCTTCGGTACGGCCTTTCGGTACGTTCGGTAGTACCGAAAGAACATTGTTATATATCAATGCGTTACACTCGGTATCGGTATCGGTACTTCGGTACATACCGAAACTATTCCTCCATTTGAACGATCCGAAGCTGCCACTTTTTGCCCTCCCGTAAGATCGTTATTTCGTAGTCGCCTCGCCGCGTCGGTGACGACAGCCGCTCAAATAGCTTAGCCAACTCGCCCTGCACCTTGTCCTTGTATGGGGGCCAACCGGGAGTGTCCTTCATCGGGTCACAGATATTCTTGACACCTGTAACTCTGCCCTCACCGAAGTTGGCAATAAGCTCGTCCAATATAAGAGAGAAGGTTGCGTCCTCGTCGTTCGCCACCGACAGCGCGTCGAGGGCCTCTGCCTCACTGGATATGTGACAGACACCAATGTCCCTGCCCTCACCTTCATTCATTTCTTGACCCACCAACTCCATGACAATCGGCGGGTGCCCCTCTCCCTCTCTGACCTTGGCAATATCAACCACCACGAAACGCTTGAGGCGCAAGCGGAGGTAGTGCTGCTTCCACGCTGCGGCGTCCGCGCTGCCCTTCTGCGGCGTCCACTGATCCATAGTCCACGAGAAGTCCAGTGCTGCACCGATTGCACCTGATCCACGCAATGCTTCTAAGTCGCCACGGTAGCCTTCCTTCTTGTTCTGCTTCGGTGTGTGGTGGGCAAAGATCGTCGCTACACCTCGCTTAGGCGACGACTGCACGAGGGTCAGCGCCTCCCGCACAGTCTCTGCCATCGCGCTTGAGTTCTCGCCGCCGTCCACGGCGTCGGCGAGCGTCACGTACGGATCGAGCAGCACCAGCCCCGCGCCCACCTTGTCGATCATGGCGGTGAGGCGAGAGACATTGTTTCGATTAATTTCCAAAGTTCGGGTCTCGTTTAACTGCGCCAACTTGAAAGAGCCGACGGCCTTACCCCTGACAATGATGGGCTCGCTGTCCTCTAAATCATAGTGCAGCGCCACTGCCTTGATGCGACGTAGGATGTCCTCGACGTACTCCTCATTCGCCAGCCATACCACAGGCGTCGGCTCGCATGGCTCCCATCCCAGTATGTCAGTGCGACCGGAGGCCACGCAGGCAGCCAGCAGAGCCAGCCACCGCGTCTTGCCCACGTTGCTGCTACCTGCCAGCGCACCGCTGTTCATCTTTGGTATGATGCCCGGCACCAGCCACTCGACCGGCTCTATGGTGCGCTGGTGTAACTCGCCCAGCGTGACCGAGTGGAACTCGTCCTCGTCTAACTCTATCCCCGCAGCAAGCGCCGATATCTCATTGGCTGTCGGGGCCTGCTGCGGGCCGATAGGGCGGGATGAGGCCGCCAACATACGCTGTGTGTCTAAGAACGACGGGCCGTCGTCATCCACCGCCCGCGCAAAATCGTCGTCCACCGAGAACACCGCACCAGCCTTCTCCACGGCGGTCACAACCAGATGCTCGATCTTGCTGCGGCGGTCCACCCAGTCTAGGTGTCGCGGGTGGTCCGGGGCCGCCGCCACGCTCGCATCCATTAGCGCTTGTAAAGTACCAATGCTATCCGCTGGAGTGATACGACTAGACGCCATCCGCATGGACAGGCTACGCAGCGACGGGTATAGGTCGGTGGCCTCGGCTATCCGCGTCATAAGCTCGTCGTCTGTGGCGTTGTTGTAGGCGTCCGGTCCAGAAAGCAGACCCGTGCCGCCACGCGCCACCATAATCTCCTCCAGCACGTCTAACGGGAAGACAGCAGGCTCCGCATCGACAAGGACCGAGTAGCCCGGCGTACCCGGCCAGCAGACGTATCCGTTTCCCCCAGCCTTAATATCGACACCGGGTCGCAAAGTGCTGGGCCAGAAGACCCCCGGCTCGTGGCGAAAGAAGAAGTGTAGGCCGCCGGATCGTGTCGTGTGCGTCAGCGTGTTTGCCAGCCAGTCGTTCTCGGCAACCCACGCCTCTAGCTCTTTTGGGTCTTTATGAATATCCACGTCTACGCACAGCAAACCAGACATATCACCCATTGGTACGGCTATCTCTTTTGCACGCTGGTGACTAAACAGGCGCTTCACCTCGGCTGGGTCCTGCGTGGCTATCTTGTAGCCACCCTGCCCCCGCTCGACGCCCAACTCTTCGTTTGAAAGCGCCGGGATTTTGTCGCACGTAGGAAACACGGGATACGACTTAGCTACGGACAGCGCCGTCTTGATAAAACCGACGTCCGCCGATATAACAGTGTTTGTAGGCATGGTTAATTCCTCGCTCGGTTAACCTAGCCTCTGACGCAGCAACGTCAGCCCATCGCGCAGATTGCACAACGGATGAAAGACTAAGGCTCGCCATGAAAATGACGGGCCTTAATCTTTTTGTCAATGGATGCTGACCGGACGGTGTTTTCGCTCAATTTTGATTAAATCCCCGTCCGGTATTTGCTAGCCCACCCGGCTGGCCCATTAGGCGGGCCAATCGTGGGCCAGTGGGCCACTTGAAAATAATTTAAAAATGGGGTTGCAATCAAACACTGACAGCATTATATATTGTGGAGGGCAATACCGCCCGGAAAAATGGAGGTCCGAAAATGGACATTAAAGTTTACCTTCCCTGCCAAGAGTGTGACGCCCTCGGAGTTACCGAGACCCGCGTCGGCGTTGACCGCTACATCGAGAGCGACTGCTCGTACTGTGACGACGGACTTGTCGGATACGACGAGCAGTATGACAGCATTGAGGACGCTGTTGCGGATTACCCCGACGCCATCCGGCTCGTCCGCACCGACGGAGTTGCAAAATGATTAAATCAATTTTCTCCAACGGCTACGAAGACATCTACACCGGCAAGCGCGCAGTCACCGCCGGGTGGATGGTCATCACACCCAGCGACACAATCCTTTCCGGTCACAGCATCGACGCGAAGACCGCCGAGAAGACCGCCCGCGCTGCCGCCGCCGACCGCAGCCAACTGCACGTCGCTTATAACGCAAAAGGCGGCGTGCCGCTGTTCTATTTGCAAGCCCGCGAGCAGCACGCCAAGGACGCCGGGTACAAAGATCATCGCGATCTGGTGCAGTCTGTCAAACGAGGCCGCGCGGCGTTTGTCGAGAAATGCCACATCGAAATTGTCGATATCGAGCAATCTCGGACAGTGGACCCTAATACCGTATATCTCGATTTCAACGAGGTCTTCGGCAGCTAGTCCCGCTGGATCATCCAGTGGTCACCCGAAAAGGAAACTCAAAATGAAGATTAGACCCGTAAAACACGAAGGCATGTTCCCCAAGAACCGCTACTGTGGCCCAGCCGCCATTTCAATTATCTCCGGTATTTCTACCGGAGAGGCGGCCAAGCTGCTGCGTGTCATCACCGGAGCCCGCGCCATTCGAGGCGTTTGGACGCTGGACCTAGAGATGTCGCTGGAAGACTTGGGTTACGAACTGTTGCCTTATTATAGCCCACGTCACGATAGCGTTCCGCGTAAAGACCGACCAACACTTGCCCGTTGGCTAAAACAAACCAAAGACAACCGCACCAGCGGACGCGTCTTCCTAATCGTCGCCGGGCATCACTTTCAAGTTGTCAGCGGCAGGCGGTACTGCTGCGGCAGGACGAATAAAATTGTCTCGATACGAGACGAGTTGGTGAAGCGCCGTGCCCGCGTAGCCGAGGCGTACGAGGTTGTGAAGTGCGACCCCACGCCAAACGATCTCAACAACTGGAACGACATCAAAAGGGGATATGCGTGATGAGTAACGAAACGTACGAAGAGCCGTGCTTATTTTTAGAAGATCGCCACGAGGTAATTTGTATGCTCAAGGGGTTGCGCGATTTGCAGCGGCAGTGCCGGATCAGCCGAGACAAAGACCCCGACTTCCAACCTGAGCCGGGCCGCGTCGATGTCAACGTGGCAATGTTGAAGACCATCGGCGGCTTGATTTACGAGCTAGAAATTATTTTGGAACAATTTTATTCAAAGGGGGTTGATATCAGGCACTGACAGCATTATATATTGTGAAGGGGCAGAGACGCCCACCAACCAACTAGGAGGTCCATCATGGACAACGTAACAGCAATTATCGATAGTTTAGGCGCGTTGCAGGCGCAGCGCAAAGCTCTCGAAACTGAGGAGAAAATCCTCAAGGAACAGATTGTCGCCATTACCGGCGGCAACGGCAAGGCCGAGGGCCAAGCCTTCAAGGTCGTCGTTACGACGGCGGACCGGTCTACCTTGGACATGAAGGCGGTGCGGGAGAAACTGACCCGCCAGTTCAAGGCGGCCCACACCGTCACGAAGAGCGTGACGCAGGTCAAGGTGGCTAAGAAATAGGAGGACAGTCACCATCCCAACCAGCCCCGCTCCAGAAATGGTCGGGGCTTTTGGGGTAGAAGCAACACTAACTTGGAGGTCCATCATGGACATCAATACCCTAATGTACTCACCCGTCACCGGTCGTGACGAGGTCTTTAAAATTCCGTTCGACTTTGATCCGTCAGAACACAAGACGGCGAAGGCCGCCGCTACCGCCTTCCATAAGGCGCTGCGTAAACTGGCCGCCGACAGCGGCCACAACCCGGATATCGAAGTCCGGTTACTAAACCCCGAGGACGCCACGGACTTTGTCTATGGCCCTTTCTGGACCGTCGTCTACGAGGCGGGCCCGTATGATTGGGGCGTGTCTGCCTCGATGCAGACATTCAATCGTGATGCCGGTTGGTATAGCGAGCCATATCACCGTTTCGACTTGTCGTTCTATGATTGATTTTCTCAAAATGCTGATGGAGGGCGTCGTATTCGTCGCCGCCCTCCTCGTCCTTTCTGTACTCATCATGTTACTCGGGAGCATTTGATGAACAAAAAAGTTTTGGATTATGTCTTAGCCGAATGGCACGACGTCGTCGGTAAAGTTGCCGAAGGCCGAGACCCACTGCTAGAGGTGGGATACGCCAATTTTTATTGCACTCATTGCGACGACTTACGGAGGATTAAAAATGAAGAAAGTAGTAATTGAGAGCCCGTTCGCCGGGTCCACTAAACTCAACATCGCCTACGCTAAGATGGCGGTATACGATAGCTTGTCGCGGGGCGAGGCACCGATAGCGTCTCACTTGCTGCTGGCGGCACACGGCATCTGTAACGATGACGAGCCGTACGAGCGATCGATGGGAATTGACGCTGGCTTGGCGTGGCACAGTGTTGCAGACGATATCGCTTTTTACACTGATCTCGGGATGTCGCCGGGTATGGAAGCGGCCCAAAAACACGCGCTTGAAAACGGCTACGCTGGGAAAATTGTTTTTCGCGCCATGCGAAACAAACACTGTGACGTGGCTGCGGCCATTGCTGGGTATTTAAATAAGGAAATTGCGGATGTATCCGCAATAGACCTTGAAGACTTTTTCACTGGCCTTGGGACGTCCGGCATGAAGGGCATGGAGTAAATACCGTGATGTTTGAGCGCATCCTATGGATATCTTGTCTTGTCGCGCACATGGCAATCATTGTGCTGGGCGTGCAAGAGATAAACGCGCTCCGCTCACGCGTACTTACAGCGGAGGCTATAATTTTTGATTGGAGCGAGAACTACGTTATCTGGCCCAAGGGCGGGGTCAAAACAAAATAATTTTCTTGATGTCGGCATCGGCATCGTGTATCAGACAGTGACAACTACAGGAGACCATCATGGTTCAATTGCTACAGCATCAAGTTGAGGACGCAAAATTCCTCGCAGCAACGCCCGGAGTTCGCGGGCTGTTTTCCGGCATGGGGTCGGGTAAAACCCTAACGGCAATCGAAGCTCTTTCTGAGGTGTTTCACGTTAATGCACAATACGATGGCGACCCCGGACGGGCTGTTGTTATTGCCCCCCCGATAACGCTGACGATGTGGGCGGAGGAGATTTACGAACACACCGGATTATCCACACAAATAATTCGGAAGGGGTCAGACGAAATTGACCACGACGCCGACGTTATTATTTTGAGCTACGACCTTGCCACTAAGCGTGCCGACGAGTTTCATGGTCATGTTTTACCTACCGTGTTGATCTGCGACGAGGCCCACGCCCTCAAGAACATTAAGTCCAAGCGCACCAAAGCTATTCTTGGTCGCGGCGGTCTGTGTGAGGCGGCGGTGTTTACGTGGTTGCTCACAGGCACGCCGATTACTCGATACAACGACGACGTGTATGCCTTCCTGTTGCGTGCTGCGGGACCGGAGAGCTTTAGGGAACGGCTTGGCGGCACCGACATTGACCGGTTTCGTCTGCATCACTGCGTCACTAAGTTGAAGAGCTTTGGTCGCGGCAGGCCCACGCCAGTGGTTGTAGGTAACCGCAACACCGAGGAGTTGTCGGAGTGGATATTCGACGGCGGGTACGCTGTGCGGCGTGAATTGCAGGAGGTCTGGGACGCCATGCCAGCCCTTACTATATCGCACTTGCAAGTCGGTTACACTGCGTCGTCCAGTCTCAAGCGCACACTTTCCCAGCTAGCAAAGCTAGACTTAGACGATCTGGAGGACAGCTTGGTGTCGGGTGACGGCCACATAGCGACGGTCCGTCGTCAGCTTGGGGTTGCCAAGGTGCCCGCCAGCGCCAAGGAAATTGTGGATCGTGTCGAGGCAGGCAGCAGCACCCCCATTTTGGTTGGCGCTATCCATCACGACGTTATCGACGCCCTCGACGTCTATCTCAGCAGCGCTGATGTGGCGCACGGTGTCATAGACGGACGCACTCCAATGCTGCAACGCGACAAATTAATAGCCGCCTTTAACGCTAACGAGATCGATGTTTTGATTGGGCAGATTAGTGCAATGGGCGTCGGTGTGAATTTGCAAGGGTCTAACCATATCGTGGAAGTAGAGACAGACTGGTCACCTGCAATCATGGATCAATTTCGTGCCCGGTGCCACAGAATGGGGCAGAAGAAATCCGTACACGTTGACGTGTTCCACACCGACACCAACCTAGATCAGGCTATTCGGCGCATCCAAGCTACCAAGCGCCGGGATCAGGCAACCGCGATGTCTGCGGCATGAGGACTGGACACACTAGGCAGTTTAAGTGGGACGAGGTGCCAGACGCCTCGGTCCCCGCCGCCGTGCGCGGTTGCATAACCAGCCTCTACTTTTGCCTGCTCCAGAGGGCTGAGCCCGAAGACTTGGGGTTCAACATCCCCGAAGTTAGGCAGCTTGCTGAGAGGTTAATTTTGGGTTTGGATCGATTAAACGAGAGTGTTAAAAACCACCCCCCTCGATTAGACGAGGGGCTAGCTGCACCGGGACGACCAAGGGGACAACGTTTTGATTAAAGACAGTGTTATGAAGGGACGCGCTGCGTTAGACGCCCAGCACGATTGGGGATTTGACCGGCAGCATTATCTAAACAGTTCGGAGGCGGGTCACTGCATACGGCGCGTTTGGTACTCAAAGCACCAGCCTGAGCTTGCAGAGCCCCAGCAGTGGGGCTATGCGCGGCGGGGCAGCCACATGGAGAGCTACGTGGTGGAGAGCCTGCGCGCTGCAAACGTGCCCCTTATCTTTGCGGGTGACGAGCAAGTCAGCCTCCAAGACGAGGAGCGCAGGCTGTCCGCCACGCCCGACGGCGTGATTGCGTATGAGGATCACTGGGAGGGTTTTGAGTGTAAGAGCATCGACCCTCGCACCAACAAATCGAAGCTGCCCAAGCCTGAGCATGTCACGCAGTTCAAGATCGCAATGGCGCTGGTGAACAACCACCTAAAATTAGAAGGACGGGCGTTTAGCTACGGCTGGCTGATTTATATCGACGCAAGCAACTACGATGACATTCTAGAATTTAAAATACAGATGGATGAGCGCATCCTAGATAAATACGCCAAGAAAGCTGATCGAGTGTTTCGCACGAAGTCCGCCTCTACGCTCGACAGGGAGGGCAAAAAGAACGGTAGGGAGTGTTCCATGTGCGCGTTTAAGAAGACGTGTGACGGCGTCGGACAGGTTGCGTCTAGTCTTAACAAGCTGCCCTCGGCAGCCACCACCACTAAGCTGTCGAAAGCCGTGACAGATTTATCTAAAAAATACCTAGCTGTTGCTGACAAGGCGACCGAGGCGTCCGCCGAGAAGGCACGCCTTAGCTCAGAGATTAAAGACCGCATGTCGAAACTCAATGCTACTTATGTAGCAACCGACAGCGTCGAGATCAGTTTAACACAGACGACACCGCGCCGTACGCTGGACCGTGCTGCGGTGAAAGAGGCAGGTATAGACCTGTCACATTTTGAAAAAGAAGGCGAAGCCAGCGTTCGCCTAAACGTAAAAAGGAAGACGTAATATGAGTAGTTTAATGCAGTACGTTCAGTCGGCAAATTTACCTGATTTGACCGACGCCGAAATGGCCTCCGCACTTTCGGAGGTGGAGGAGGGTCCCGGTCGCCTCCAGTATATTTCTTTCTCTGGGAAGAAAGGGGTCACCCTCGCCTCCAGTATATCTCTTTCTCTGGGAAGAAAGGTAGGTACGCTATGGGGCAGAACAAAGAGGAGCCAGAGGGGCCCTTCATTGTTGAGCCCAAGAGCTTTATGGCCGGGTGGATATGCTGGAAAGGCAACCGCCCGGTTGATCGTCACGAGTGGAGCATCTACGAGAAGCACTCCGCCCCGCAAGAACACGAGCTACAGGATCACGGCCCGTACAGGGACAATGAGGGGTGGGCTCCGTCTCTGGCTATCGGCGCGTTTTCTGCCGACACCGGTACGCAGGTTAAGTTCTCGACTAATTCTAAGTCGGGCTGTAATGCTGTACGTGATTTGATAAACGAGGTTCGCACCCGTCTTCTGTCTGGTGAGGCATCGCTTCCGATAATCGAGTTTCAATCGGAGGAATTTACCGCGCAGGAAAACACTAACTACAAGCCTAAGTTAGCCGTTGAGGCGTGGGCGAGCCGAGAGAGTGTGGCCGCGTATATTGATGGCTCCCTGTCTTTTAACGATTTGCTTGATGGCGTAAGCGTCAAAAAAGTAAAAAGTAAAAAGAAATAGGGTGAACTGGCGCTGCGGGTTGCCCCCCTTTCCCCCGCAGCGCCAACTTCTATTATGTTCCAGATTGTATCCACTCTGTCCGGTCTAAAGAAGTTACTGGCACGCGTTAAGGGTGCCTGCGCTTTAGACTTTGAGACTACGTCCCTGCACCCCAGAGACGGCTACGTGCGGC
>Ga0208643_1001731_pt1 | contig 11544 bp, 7 predicted proteins | sample VirMetDEL_Nov_12_FD_184516 | JGI IMG/M metagenome (GOLD analysis project Ga0208643, IMG submission 184516) | Aqueous microbial communities from the Delaware River and Bay under freshwater to marine salinity gradient to study organic matter... | ecosystem: Environmental > Aquatic > Marine >... | reverse complement strand
GTCCGCATTCCGTGGGCTGCAACGTGTAGAGCAAGACACCACCGCAGTCACAACCACAATCAGCGCAAATGGCGCTACAGTAGCGAGGCAGTAAAATGACTGTTAATACAGTATCCCCCGCAATCATCAGCCGCGCTGAGTTTAATCTTAATGCAGGACAAACAAAGACACCCCAGCTTGTCCGCATGGACTTCACCAACCTTGTCACGAATGGGACGTTCGACACGGACACAGATTGGACTAAAAACACAGGCTGGACGATTGGGTCTGGGGTGGCAAGCAAGGCTGCAGGCTCAGGGAGCAACCTTGAGCAGACTGCCTCAGGATTAGTTGCTGGAGCCACATACTTTATTTCTGTAGATTTAACATCGTTTGTCAGTGGCGGTTCATCGGTTCAGCTTGTTCTAGGCCCCAACACTAGTGTGGCAACAACAACACCGGGTGCCACTTTCTCGGCTGCACTTACTAGCCCCTCATCCTCAGAGGATTTTGGACTATTTTTCGGTTCTTTGGCATCCGGTGATGCTGATAACTTCACTGTCTACGAAGCAGACCCCTCCGACGATGCCCCATGGCTGCGCCTGCCTTATGGTTATTCAGTAGGTCGCACAGGCATGATTGTACGGGATGGCGTGATCCTGCATCCAAGCGATTATACAGAAATCAAAGACAGCGGGCAGACGTGGATCAAACCAATCGTAGCACCCGGCGTTTCAACTGAATTTTCAATCTGGGGGTCCACGGCATGAGCCTGATTATCAACATCAAACAAGGTGACAAGCCAGTCTCTATTTCTACTATTAATAGGGCTAAAGAGCCAGTGATGGCAGCGCGGGGCTACCCGCAGGAAATGCGGGACAGTGCTATGTTCTATATTGTGATGGACCCTACTTCTGCTAAGTCTCAGGCAGCTATGGCAGCACTCTCAGTATTTGAAGCTGACCTAATTGAAACACTAGCACTTAATACCTTCAATGCTCAACTTGAGGCTTACCGTAAGGCTATTTCTCGTCTCTCTCGCTATGTACTTAGTGAAGGTCGTGAAGCAGTCTACGAGGATCAACCTACAGGTGAAGTAGACCCTAATACTTTTGAACCAATTACTTCTGCAGTTCTAGTGCAAACAGCTATTGAACCGCTGGAAGCTGAGATTGTACAAGACATTAGGGATGAAGAGACAGGTGAAATTATTGGTACAGAGATGGTACCTAATCCACTTATCGTTACTGATGCACAAGAAAGAGTTTCAGCCCAATCTGTCGTAGATTCTACACCAGAAGACGTAAAGCTTTACAATTAATCCTAGTTGGTGTATAAGGCTTTAGGGTAAACTAATAATAAGGAAAGAGATAGAATGACTCTCTCGACAGACCAAAAACACAGGCTTCTATCTCGTATGGGTTATGCAGGACCTGCGGGTGAAGAAGGTATGAAAAACTTTCTCCAAACTAACCCCACTGCTGCTAAGAAGTTTCTAGCTTTTGATAAGGCTGCTGCTGCTTTGGCAACTCCCCCTACAGCTATGCCAAGCTCCCCAATGCAAATGGCTGAAGGTGGTTCTGTTGTATCTCAAGATGAATACAAGCGACGACTAGACGCAATGTATAAGGCAGTTACTGGAGAAGGTATTGACTCCGGTGGTTGGAATTGGTATGGCGGGAATCTTGCTAGCGGGAAAACTACTTGGGATCAAGTGAAGTCAAATGTGGAGAAGGGTCTTGTTACTAAAAAGGCAGAATTGGATGCAGCGGCACAAAAAAGGTATGAGAATGCACTTTCTGTAAGAGGTATTCCATTTACTCCTACGGCTCCAGTGCCTGTACCCACTCCAGTTCAGACAGTGCCTGTACCCACTCCTACTAGACAAGCTACCTCTTCTCAAACAAAAACTAAGGCTGACTACACGGACTTTCTTAAGCAAGAGTTTGGTAAGTATGACAATCTCAACTTTGACCAAGCTGCTATAGATTGGTATGGTAAGAACCTTGCTGAAGGTAAAGTTACTAAAGAACAGGTGGCAGCTAACCTAGCTAAAGATGCTGCTACTAGGGCACAAGAGGGTTCCCCAACAACAACCAAGTCAGCCGCTGACTACACGGACTTTCTTAAGCAAGAGTTTGGTAAGTATGACAATCTCAACTTTGACCAAGCTGCTATAGATTGGTATGGTAAGAACCTTGCTGAAGGTAAAGTTACACCAGAACAGGTAAAAGCTAATCTAGCTAAAGATGCTGCTACTAGGGCACAAGAGGGTTATGTAGCTTCTCCTCCTGCAGGTAGTGGTGATGCTGCTTCCTATGGGGACTTCCTAAAATACCACTTTGACAAGTATGATAACCTAAACTTTGATCAAGCTGCTATAGATTGGTATGGCCAGAAACTTGCTGAAGGTAAAGTTACACCAGAGCAGGTGGCGGCTAATATTGCTAGAGATGCTGCTCGTAGGGCACAAGAGGGTGTTATCGAAGATGGACCTTCTACACTCTCTGCAACAGAATTACTTACAGACTTTCTTGGTGGTGCACCCACTGATGCGCAAATAGCTAAGTATTCAGGTCTTATTGCTAATGGTCTTACTGAGCAAGAAATTTCTTACTATCTTCGTAGGGACTTTCCAAATCCTACAGATAAATCAGTTCTAGATAACTTTGATCATATTCTTGGTCGCCCACCTAATGATGGAGAACTTGATAAATACGCTGAAGCTATGGCTGGGGGTATGTCTTATGCTGACCTGCAGAACCTAATCATAGCTGACTACGAGATAACAGATATTAATGCGGTCTTTAATAAGGTCTTTGGTCGTGAGCCAACTGCTGCAGATATTGCTGCTTTTGAAAGTTCTGGTGCAGGTCTTTTAGACTATGAGGCGACACTTCAAGGTACCGTAACTGCTGCACAAGATCAGATCATTCAAGCCTACCGAGCTATCTTTGATCGTAACCCAGATGCTGATGGTCTTGAATGGTACATGTCTTCCTTCCGTAGTGGTACTCCACTAGAGACTATCCTAAACAATATTGCTAAATCAAAAGAAGGTGAAGCAATAAACTACGCAGACTTTGAGCGAGAGCAACTCTTTAGTGACGCACAGAGGGATATGGCTCAGGCTGCTTACAGTGACCCTACAGCTAATGTCACTACTGCTGATGTAGCACAGATGACTGAAACTCCCGGTACAATCATTGATCCTGCTACTGGTCAGGTTGGTGCTGCACCTCAGATTGATCCATCTCTTATTGGTAATACTGCTCTAGCTACTGCACCGGGTTCAACAGGGACTGCCACTTACGGTAGTGCTGGAACTTCAGGTCAAGTAGGTGAAGCACTTGGTGGACTCCAAGCAGCACAGGGGACACTCTCTCCTGAGGCTCAGGCTGTTGCTGCACAAGGTACTCTGTCTCAAGGTGCTCAGGCTACTGCTACTGGTTTTGATCCTAACCGAGTTCAAACTGCTGGTACTGGTCCTATGGCTGTTACTGGGGATCAACTGGCTACTGCTGCTGGTGGAGATGCTGTTGCACATGCTGCTCAGATTGCTCAAAGTACTGGTATTGACCCAGTGGTTGCAGCACAAGGTACAGTAGACCCTAACCAACTACCTACTCCTGCACAGATTAAAGAGTCTGAGATGGCTCAAGCTGCTATTATTTCTTCTGGTGGACAACTCTCCCCTGAAGCTATTGCCATGGCTGCTCGTCTTGAGTCTTTCAATGTAGATAATGGTACACTAGCTGCTGCAGCACAAGGTAATGTCAATGCTCAGGATACTGTTCAGGGTCAGCTAGCTAACTTGATGCAGCAGTTCAACGATGGCACTCCACAGTGGGCTGCAGGGGCTATGAGGGCTGCTAACTCTGCTATGTCAGCAAGGGGCCTTGGTGGGTCTTCTATGGCCTCTGCGGCTATCGTACAGGCTGCTATGGAGTCAGCACTACCTATTGCTCAGCAAGATGCACAAGCCTTCCTTCAGATGAACCTGTCTAATGTAGATAGGCGTCAACAGGTTGCTTTGACTAATGCTGCTGCACAACAGGGTCTGGCTCTTCAGAACTTGAACAATGAGCAACAAGCTGCTTTGCAGAACTCCATGAATGCTTTCCAACTGCAGTCTCAGGACTTGTCGTTCATGCAGCAGGCTACTATTGCTAATGCTCAGATTAAGGCTAGCCTTCAGGGTCAGAACCTTAACAACAGGCAACAGGCTAATATTGTTACTGCAGCACGTTATGCAGAAGTTGCTAACATCAACCTTAATAACCGTCAACAGTCAGCCCTGCAAAACAACTCCAACAAGCTTAATGTTGAACTGGCTAACCTGAGTAATCGTCAACAGGCTTACATTGCTAATGCTCAGTTGGGAGGTGCACTGCAAAATCAGGTCTTGTCAAATCAACAACAAACTGCTATAGTGAATGCAGCACGTTACTCTGAAGCGGCTAATATTACTTTCAATGCAGAGCAACAAGCTTCTTTGCATAACTCTACCTTGATGCAGACTATTGGTCTTGCTGAGCTTGGGTTCGAACAGGCTACCGTACTCCAGAATGCTGCTACTCTTGCTGCTATGGATATGACTAACCTAAACAACCGTCAACAGGCTGCAGTAGAGAATGCTAAAGGTTTCTTGCAGGTTGATCTGACTAACCTAAACAATGAGCAGACAACTTCTATCTTTAAATCTCAACAGACTATTCAAGCTTTGTTTACTGATCAAGCTGCAGATAATGCTGCTAAACAGTTTAATGCTTCTAGCCAAAACCAGACTGACCAATTCTTTGCTTCTTTGCAAGAGAGTGTTTCTCGTTTTAATGCTACTCAAGTAAATGCGGTTAATAAGTCTAACGTAGACGCTGAGAATGCAGCAAAGCAGTTCAATGCTCAGATGGTAGATTTGAGAGACAGGTTTAACGCACAGAACAGTCTTGTCATTGCTCAGTCTAATGCACAGTGGCGACAGAATATTGCTACTATTAATACTGCTGCACAGAACGATGCTAATATGGAAGCAGCTAAAACAGCTAATGCTTTCACTGGTGCAGCCCTAGAGCAACTCTGGCAGCGTGAGCGAGACCTTATGGCCTTTGCTTTTACTAGTGCTGAGTCTGCCCTTGATAGGGAGCTAAGTATCCTTATGGCTGACAAACAAGAAGGTCTTGCTCGTTGGCAGGCTAATGAAGAAGATAAAGCAGCTAAAGGTTACCTCTTGACTAACATCGCCTCTAAAGTCTTATTTGGTGGTGCAGGTAGTGCTAGTGGTAGTGGATTGCTTGGAGGTATATTCGGATGAACTACGCAGATAGCTACCTAAGCATGATTGATGCTGATGCAATACGTGAGAGGGCTACAGAGACTGTAGGGACTAAGCGTAAGAAACGTGGTCTCGGTGCTGTAGATACCAAACCTCTTGAGGTTAAAGACATTGACCTTTCTAGCATGTACCGTGACCAAGTAAAGGATATGTTTTTTGGGGATAAAGATACCACTGAGCCTACAGAAGAAGAGATGGCTGAGACCTCTGATGAAGTGACTTCTATGGTTCGTCCCGAAGCTAAGCCGGGTACACCTATAGCTGCAGATATTGATGAGAGGGAACTACTCGCTAAAACCCTTCAAGCTGAAGCTGGCAACCAAGACTATGAAGGTATCCTAGCGGTGGGTTCTGTAATCGCCAACAGGGTAAAGACAGGTAGTTATGGTAAGGGACTTAGGGGTGTTATCCTCAAGCCGGGGCAATTCTCTGCTTGGAATAGTGAAACAGGTTATCTTAAAGGTGAACAAGGTCAAGATATGCAGAGGATTAAACCAAGTGCTGCTGCATATAAAGCTGCTGACGCTATTATTTCTGGAGAGTATGAAAGTTCTGTGGGAGATGCCACACACTACTACAACAACTCAATCTCAGTACCTAAGTGGGGTAAAGAGAAATCTGGTGGTAATTGGTATAGAGTTGGTGATCACATCTTCGGTAAAGCTGACGGTTAAGGTAAAGGATAAGAATAATGAATGGACCAATCCCCGGCGAATCACTCACAGGAGAACCTAAAGGTTTTGCTTGGGAACGCCCACCAGAGATGAATGATCAAGAAGAGATTATCCAGATGCACATCATGCGCCTTCAAGATGAGGATCGTATGAATGCTGTACTGGATGCTTTGGAGTTTGAGACTATTGATCTATACACACTGGTACAAGGTATTATGCGTAGTGCTGTAGCTAATGGTATTCATACTATTGACACTGGCCTTATAGCTGCTCCTGTCGTACATGAGTATATTAAACAGACTGCTAATGCACTTGACATTGAGTTTGATGAAGGTCTTATGCGTGATAAAGAACGTAGTAAGTCTGCTGATCAACGTGCTATCCTTAAAGCTAAGAAGATGCTTAAAGATATGGACATGGAACCTGATACACCATTTAATCGTGACGACATAGAAGAGACTTCAGATGACTACTTCTTTGAGGATGAAGCTTCGGACGATCCAATGGTGGAAGAAGAAGAAGTAATGATGGAAGAGCCTAAGAAGGGCTTGATGGCAAGGGGTCAATAAGATGGGTTTCTTTCAAGGTGTAGCTAAGGCTTACGGTGAGATTCAAGATCGTAGTGAACGTGAGGGTGTACGTAAAGAAGAGCGTGAGGCTCGTAAAGCTGAGAGGGTCCAAAACTTAGAGGACCAAAAGACATTAGCCAGTTATACCTCACAACTAGGTATTAAAGCTGATTTACTTACCCAGAGGTTATCTTCTGGTGGTGGCCGTTCTGGTGGTAGCAGTGCTAAGCCGGAAGAGATAGCTAATGCTCTTGGGAGTCTAACTACCCTAGGACTAAGTAAGGAGTCTATACAAAAAATACAAAGTGCTGGTAACGCTTCTGGGATTATTACTGCTAATGAACTCCTTATTGATGCATACTCTAAGATGAAGGATAATAAGGTACCTCCAAATCAAATAGTAGAGATGCTTAATGCACAGATTGATAGTTGGAATGTGGAAGAAGAAAGTATTGACACAATAGAATTTGAAGGGGAGAGTTTTGAGGTAACTAGACCCGGGGGTGTAGGCACTCTGCCTATCTCTGTGGAGAAGGGGGTAAAGGTTAACGAAGTAGAGATGGTAGAACAGAGAATCCTTTCTGAAAATGAACGTATGCTAGAAAACGAGAAGAAAAGACTGCAGACTGCGATGTCTACATTAACAGAACTGGAAAGAAAAGGAGATTTGACTTCTTGGGCCAGCTATCTCCCAGACGTTAAAGAAAGTATCTTAGAAAGACTGCTAGAATTAGATGCCGTTGGAACTTCTTATGAAGGTGGTGATATCCCAGCTCTGGTAGGACTATATGGCAAAGGCCCAGTAAAGAAAGTATCGCAGGCCTTTAAGGTACCTACGTACCAGCTTAACTCTGTCTTCACCGATGAGAGTATTCCTGATTCAGTAGAACCTTGGTCTTTTACTTCTAAGGATGAAGAGCTTACTAAGAGAGTTAATGCTATTCTTAGAAAAGTAGGTGCGATAAAATGACGGAACTCCTAAAAGAAGACGAAGAAGATTCTTGGGAGAAGACTTTTCTTAAGGGTTTTCCTGAGTTTGAACCACTTAAAGATCTTGAAGAGGAAGAAGCTGAGGAAGTATTGCCTGAGGAGGAAGTACCCAATAGGGTAGTAGTTGAGGAAACTGCTGATGACTCTTGGGAGAAGACTTTTTTAGAAGGTTTTCCAGACATCGCCTCTCAGACTCTTGTAGACTCTCCTCCAGTTAGGCTTGTAGATACACCTTCTGGTATTGTCAGTGTAGACTCCGTACTGTCTAAGTATGAGGGTAAGCCTCTTATCAAGGAAGATTTCCTAGAAGATAAAGAGCTGCAGGAACTAGTATACCAAAGCCTTGAAGCAAGGGGTAGAGATAACCCCAACCTGTTCCAAAAGAGTAGGGGTGCTTTAACTACAGTACTTGGTGGGGCTAGTGTCGCTAATTATAAAGACGACATTAGGGAAGCTGACTTTGAAGATGTCTTTGAGACATGGCAACAGTGGCAGCGTAGTCTTTCTGCAGGACATTCTGTGACCTTGGGTAACGAGGTTGCTTACGTTTTGTCGTCTGATGATAGGACTAAGAACCATCTTGCGGTAGGTTACACTCTGTTCGATAATATGGATAACGCTTTTACAGGTGAAGGTAGCTGGTCAGAGATGGCAGATGCTATCTGGGATTATGGTAAAAGTGCAGTGATTGACCCAGTTAACCTTGTAACATTTGGTATAGGTAAAGGACTCTCTACAGTTGGTAGTAAGGGTGGTATGGCTACTCTTAAGCAAATTGTTAAATCCTCTAGCACTAAGTGGGCTGGTGAAAGTGCCTTGAGGCAAGGTGCTGTGAGTGCCAGTCTTAAGGCTGCACCTTTTATGGCTCCTGACCTTGTCGTCAATGTTGGCTCAGACGCTATTGAACAGTATATAAAAATAAATACTGGTGCTCAAGAAGACTTTCAATACTCTCAAACTGCAGCAGCCGCTGCTGGGACTATCCTTCTGCCTGCCGTTATTGGTGGGGTAACAGGTATGGGTAAACTACGTAAGAGTAAGATATTTAAAGGTACTGCCTTTGATACCCCTGACTTGAGTGTGGAAAAAGCTTTAAGCCTTTCTGAAGCGGATGCTTGGAAACTCCTAAATGAGAATGTAGACAAAGATGCAGTCAATAAAGCTGTAAGAAAGAACTTTGGTACAATCAAAGGAGAGAGTGACAAGTTTGGGGTAATCTCTGGGACTAAGAATAAGTTTAAGACTTGGGAGAAAGCTAAAGACTGGGCCTCTACTCTTGACACCCCTAAGACTAAAGATGATGCTATCAATGCTTTTGAACAAAACTTTTGGATTGGTTCAGTCATTGACGAAGAAGGTAAAAGGTCTGGGGGTTTCTTGGAAGCTCTTGAGTCTGCTGGCTTCCGTATAACAGACAATATGCGTAATGGTAAAGGTGGGGTTAGTTCCCAGCTAGGCCAAGCTATTCGGTTCCTACGTGACGACACAGTCAATGAGATTGTGAAAGACTATGAGAAAAAAGTTGGTATGGAGTTAGGTCTCGGTTACACCTCTGACATGCTAGCTATGAACTTTATTAAACGCTCAGAAGCATTAGGTACTGGTCTTGGCCTTAGGGGTGAGATGAGTCGTCTGGTAAAGATTGGCTTTGATGAGGATCAGGCTAAGAAGTTAGCTACAGGTATGTCTGAACCTGCTGATGTGGGTGACCCAAAGGTTATGCAGTTTCTTCTCTCTACTTATAAGAGGACTCTGACTTCTCACCTTTCTACCACTGGTGCTAACGTACAGGGTTTTGCACAGTTAGTCTCACTGGATACACTTGCTGATCTGTACTCCTCTGTTGCCTACACTGGTCAGAAGTTGTTCTATGACAAGATCAAGGGTGACCCAGAGAAGGCTGCTCATTTTACTAGACAGGCTTTTGGTGCTAGGAGGGCTGTAGCTCAACGTGTTGGAGGTGTACTTAGCCCAGACACTCAGCTAGACTTTTATGAAGAAATCGTTGAAGCTTTGCCAGAGAAATTCTCCAGTAAGATCAACGAGAAGGTCTTTAAGGATATCGCTGGAGATGGTGGTGTTAGGGATGCATTGACTGACTACAACCTAGGTAACTCCACTTGGGCACAAGCAGTCGATAAAGTGACAAAGTTAGCTCAGTCTGCTTCAGGCGTTCGACTGCAGGATGAAATAACTAAGCGTTGGGCGTTTAGTACAAACATTATTAGGGCGATAGAGAAAAAGTTTGGGGTTTCCGCCACAGATTTCTTTGCTGATCCTAAGAACGCTTTCGTGATGGAGACGAAGGAATTTGACGATGCCATAGAAGAGGCGGTCTTTAGAACTTTGAAAGAGACAGTTTCAATAAACTGGACACTTTTACCAGCTAAAGGGGCTATGCGTTCTGCTGCAAAAGCTTATGAAGGTTTCACTAATAGGTCTATCGGTGGGTTTGTTGTACCTTTTGGATCATTCCAGAACACAGCTATTGCAATCATGTCAGACATGTCAGGTATTAACTTGATTCTTCGTATTGCTGATGCTTCTAGGGGTAAGAAACTGGACTATGCTTCAGAGGATGCTGGAGAACTTATTGGTAAAACTGCTGCAGGACTTACTGCTATTGGTTTCGCTATCCCCGGTGCATTTGACAAAATACAGGAAGGTCTGTCTTGGAACCAACAAAAGAATGATGATGGTACTATAGATGATAATACATTCGTATGGCCTGACTCCTTTATCCAAATCTTTGCTACCATCTTTGCTCACGGAGTAGTTAAGGAAGAGGGGAAATCTTTTAATGACTTGGTTACGTCTGGAGATTTTAAATGGAGTGTGGAGGAGGTTCCATCAGAGCTACTTGCAGAATTTGGTGACATGACTGCTGGACAATCTATGAGGGATATTGAAGAATTCTTTAAGAACGTTAAAGCCTCATTTGCGGATGTGGCGGAGAATCCTTTTGAACTTTCGGTCTATATGAAAGCACTCAGTACTGCTGCAAGTAGGCCACTGCAAGGTTATACTCGACCACTAGACCCAGTAAATAGTGTTATTGGACTTATTCGTGGAAACGAGATGAATCCTGACTTGAGGCAGGGCGCTAGGACTTGGAATGAGATGACTAAGTACGTCAACAATATGCTTCCAGAGGGTGTACCCGGTGCAGCTAAAGGTATGCCTCAAAGAAATGACAGCTTAACTGGCCGTAGGAAAGGTGCGGATATCGGTAAACAAATTCTTGGTGCCCGCCAGACTACCTACCCTAATCTACCAGAAGCCCTCTTTAATGCAGCAGGCCTAGATTCTTGGAGGGAGGTTAAGTGGTCAGGTCCACCTGAAGTGAAGAATGCTATGGACTCCCTAGCTGCTACATTCTTTCAGGCAGAAGCTAAGAGACAACTTAAAGCTCATCCAGACTTTTTTTCTCAAAGTAAAGAGAGACGTCAAGCTATTGTCAGGACTATGACTAAGAGTGTGCAAAAACGTGTCAGGGATACCTTAGATGGGGGTTTACCTAATGCTTTGAATATGGTTAGACTTATCTCTGGTAAAAAAGATGCTAAGGTTAGAAAGGTTATGGACAAGCTAGGTTTTGAGGATATGGAACTTGTAGATTTCTTGGATGAGGAAGACGGTCTTGAACAACTAAGTAAGATTAAGTACTTTGTGGATAACTATGATGAAACCTTCCTAAACGACATCAAATAAAAATACCCCCAAGCTTTCACTTGAGGGCTAGTTCTGCATGGAGGCTCCCGGTTAAACCCGGGGGTCTTTTTTGTTATCCTTTAAGCATATAGTCAGCCCACTCATAGGCCTCTCTTTTAAACTCTGCCATGGAGACTACACCTCTACTCCTTGCTAGTAGTCCTGACAGCACTTGACCTGCATAGTATTCTCGAAGGGTAAGGCTCTTACCTAGGGCAGCTTCTTCTTGTCGTCCCTTGATAAACTCCTTAGCCTCTTCCTCGATTTCGATCTTACTGACCGTAGCCTT
>Ga0208643_1001729_pt1 | contig 11549 bp, 5 predicted proteins | sample VirMetDEL_Nov_12_FD_184516 | JGI IMG/M metagenome (GOLD analysis project Ga0208643, IMG submission 184516) | Aqueous microbial communities from the Delaware River and Bay under freshwater to marine salinity gradient to study organic matter... | ecosystem: Environmental > Aquatic > Marine >... | reverse complement strand
TGATGCTATAGAAACTTCTTTATCGCCATTATCTTTCTTAATATTGGCTTGAATTGTTTTCAGTGAATCACCAGCGACAACGCTATAATTGTTATAACCATCGATACTAATCACTTGGTCAACTACCAAGATTCCCTGAATAATGTTATTTGCATTTAAATCAAAGCTAGCAGCATTGAGCTGGTGGTTTGAATCAAGCTGACCATTAAAAACGGCGGCAATATCATTGAAACTATCGGCTTTACCATCGCTATTCACTTGTACTTGATAGCTAATTCCAGGAATAACAATACTAGTTCCTGCTTCTAATTCAGTCGTTTTATTCGACTCAATAATGGCTTTACCGCTCACCTTGTTTTTCAGCTTAGGTGTAGTTGGCGATGACATAGTGTTATACTCGTTCTTTATCGACTCTAGCGTGTTAGCATCACTTAACTGATGAGCAAAATTCTTAAACTCATCAATCGCATTCTGCACAGCAGACTTAGCCAACATTAAAATATAATCTTGAAAAATAAATGTTGGTAATGCAATTTTATCGCTCGCTGATGGCATATCAGGATCCTTAACGAGATCACAAATATCTGAGTCTTGCTCGTCTGCCTTCTCCGCATCGGTTTGGTATTCTACAGCCATAGCCCGCAGCGCAGTTTGAATAGCAGAGCGATAATCACCATCAACTAAATTTATTGCTTCAAATGGTGTTAAATCGCCATTCGTGACTGCTTCGCCATTAAGCCATGAGCTCAAAATCATTTCCGGAACAGCAGGAAATGCACTAGCACTGAGTTCACCTCTATCCATAAAGTGAACATTCACGCCACTAAAAAAGCTTCCAATAAAAGTAAAAATGTCCGTTTTGCTATCGTTATGGTAAACAATAGGCGTAGGAACTTTTTTACTGTTAGTTAAGTAGCAGTAAAGAACCTCTAATTCGCTTAAAGTAACGCTTTGCGCTCTCAACTTACTGTAACTATTAGCATCTACGTCACTATTGATATAAGCATTTATCGACCATGCTAATACGCCATTGGTAAGGTAATTAAGAGAAGTGTCAATCGTGTCATTCTTTTGCGAATCAGGACCATCGATATAAAACATCCCCAAATACTGAGCACTTTGGTCATTACTTGATAATGAACCCGCTATCGAAAGTGTTGGCAAGAAGTATATATTTAGCTCTTGTTTATCAACATCATTGTTAAGAGGCTGCCATTTCATAGTGGTATTGATAAGCGTTGTCGGCAATACAGCAAGCTCTTCAAGAATATGCTGCGCTGGCGGACCTGTTACCCATGGCGCTTGACTGCTGGTATCGCTACCGATAGTGAACGACGCTTTGATTGTCATTGAAAAATGTAAGTTGATATGGATGCTAAATAGGCCAAGATTAATTTTTACTTTTAAGCTAACAGAAACCCCAGCTTCAAGCAGAATAGGAATGGCTTTAAATGATTCAATAGTCGTTTTAATAACGGCATAAATAATAAGGTCAACCCGTGCGGATATGATGGCAAAGTTAACAGAGCCATAAAGCTTTCCAACAATGCCAAAAGTACCTTTTATACTATAATAGTCCGTGGTAACAGGCGCCCAAGATCTGTCATAGGGTTTGAACTTTCCGATCACACCTTCAAATATACCAATTGCCGTAACACTCAAACCTGCGGAGAAAATACCTTCATCAATGGTTTTACCTACTCCCAGCGACAAACCAAACCCAAATTCAATCACTGGATTAAACAAACCGTATTCAGTAACCGGGACTTTAGTTGACGTGGCTGAACTCAACATAGCAAAGTAAAAACCACCAGAGCCGATAAAAGGGAATGCCTGAATAGTAAACGAGCGGGAGAAATTCATCCCTTCTGGGAAACCGACATCAACTTTGAATGCTCCATTGGTATAAATATCAAGACCAATAACCGGCAAAGTAACTGAAACTGCGCCAAACTCTAACTGCCGCATATAATCAGGTAGTTGCAATTCGATTTGGTAAACACCAATACTGTCACTAATTTTCTTATATAGAATTTCGAACTTTAACCCGCCAAGCTTGGCGAGTATTGATGAGTTTTTATCATCACTGGAGCCAATTTGAATCAACAAGCCGTAAAGATCAGGATCATTAAATAGCACACCGATATTAATGACTTTCATCAGCTGAAAGTCAGTGGCAATCAACCAATTGGAGCTTTCATTAAATACCAATGTTGAATAAGGTAGTGGTTTAGCTGGCTGTGGCATTATTGGTATTACCGGCTTAGCTCCCCCTTTCTCTGGTTCTTTAAAGACACGCTGTAAAGAAGTAAGCGTGTCTTCCATTCCATGAACTTCCTTCTCTGTTCTCAATGAAACATGCTGGCCCATACCGACATATTTCAGCTCAAAAAAGCCATTCCCCTTACCAGGTACATCAGGCATGTTTTGGACATCCTGTCCCTCATCAGGATCAAATAATTTTTTGAATTGTGGATCGCTGTCAGTTAGAGGAGACGAGCCTTCCAAATAAATTACAACCTTACCTTTATCATTTTTAGTAAGACCAAAGCCAGTAACCTGCAGAAAACCTAAATTAATGGTATTTGACAATTTATATTCAACAATTACGTTTTTAGTTACTGTATTAAATGACGCTTCAAAACCATCGAGGCTGATATCGTTTAGAAAATCCCAAGGGCTATTCAGAGTAAATTTTTCTTGAGATATCATTGCGATAAACTCACTGATAAGCTCGCCCAAGGTCCAATTGCTTATTTTAAAACTTATTACTTTGGTATTAAAATTATAATCTGCTTCAAAGCCATTCCAGATGATGCCAAGTTCATTATTTGGCTCTTCTTTTCTTGCTTTTTCAACATAAGCCACACGATAAACAAATGTGACCGGCGCACCAAAGACGTCCCATTTTGCTACGGCCTTAACATAACCAGAGAAATTATTTTTTGACTTATCACCGTCATATTCAATATGTATATTAGCCTGAATTGACGCATTCATCCCGATAACAGATAGATCCCATAACAATCCGCCATCAAAGGTATAAGAGTTTTTCTTTTTTTCTTGAGCTCGTAATACTATCACCTTGCTAGTTGCAGGTAGCACCATTTGCTGAATATCATCAACGGTTGGTGGCCGGGTTATCGTAGCTTTTAGCTCATTAACCGTAATTCCGGTTTTAAAAAACGGGAGGTCTAACTTTTTAAAAAAATAACTGAAAATATCATCCAAAGAAATATAATCCTCTGGCACCATTTCCGCGGTAAAGAGCCAGCTACCACCAGCTTCTGGATGAGATGCTGAAACATTGAAATCTACTCCTGCAATTTCAACTATGCCAATGAGAATACCCGTTGTACCGCCAGCAACATGATTTATTTCAAAGTTAATGCTTTTAATAGCAAATGATAATGAATCAACTGTGATTGCTAAAACATCGTCAATTTGTGCCTGTACCCAATACTGCGAGTAAGGTTTAGGTGTCGCACTCATATTGAGCTCAGTAACCACCAAACCAAGACTTGGAATATTGGCTCCCACCAATTTTCCGATCAGATCTCCTAAAGGAATCGTGCTCTCTTCTTGTAACTCAGCGGCAATCGTGAAATTTGGCAAGCGTGCGCTGACATCAAAAAGCGTACTAGCTATATCCAACTCGCCGACAAAAGTGAAATTAACTCTTCGTTGATCTTGGGTAAACGGGGAATAAACCGTAAAGGTAAACTTAAGGTTACCTACTTCTATAACGCTCGGGATCACCTTTAGTTTATCGCCATTGTCCAATGCCCCTAATGTTAGACTGGCATAAGATAATGATTTAGTATCCAATGAAATCCCAAAATCAATACTACTAACATGTAAACCGCTACCACCGTCAAACTTATCAGGCAAGCTGCGGCCTAAACTATCATTACCAAAATAGCTCAGCAGCTCTGATGGACTAGGAATTGACAAGCCATTAGGGAAAACAATCGACAAAGGCAATAAATTTGAGGATCCAAACCAAACTACCGCCGAAACAACTACCTCCTGTCCACTTAATTGAATACTGCTTTTTATTTCAATGCCTGAGAGTGAAATCTCATAACCTGTGGCTTTGGTTTTCACTATATGTGCAGCAACAGGTACTTTTTTACCACCAAATAACGCTAAATTGGTCGAGCTAAAAACGATATCGATTTCCCAAATTGCGACAGTAGAAAAACTATTCGCGGGATCGCCATTAGCATCAAGGCCTTGAATAGAGCCAACAGCAAGTTGTTTATTTCCATTTAACAGCCAAGATGCTCGTTCAAATATTTCTAAATCCCTATTAAACTGCCCATAGAAATTTATCATCTTATCAAAAGTAACATTGAGAGCTAGATCCTGATATTTTTCTGAAACCAGTACTATGGCGGGTGAATATTGATCATTACTAGCTAGTGATAAATCTTTCCAAAGTGTTTCATCTAAGCTGGTAAAGGTTTGCTGAAATCGCCAGCTGCTCTTAACTGGTTCAAGTGAGATCATCATCTGCAGGATCAGATTTTCATCCTTGAGAGTAAAAATAAACTGGATGGTTGCAGAATCAAAATTTAAGCACTTCGCCTTGCCTTTGAATATAACAGCGTCATTGCCGTGCTTTGCAGGCGCATCTACCCCATTAAGTAAAGCAATGTTTGTTGAGCTTTGGTAAAAATACTTCACCATCTCTTCAGCAGTTGCTGTAGTAACATTTGGTAAATTTATACCCGCAACATCAATAGACTTGGCGTTATATTGCGTAGTTAGCTGCTTTAATAGTGCATCCACACTCATATGCTTTCCTTAATAGCTTCCATGTCTATCTAAAACTCTGACAGACTATCATCCATCTAAATTGGGAAGTGTTTTTGAATTATTCTCACCTGTTGGCTTTGAATCATCAGAATTATTTTTTTGATAGGCGGCGTACCACCCCAAACTACTCGGAACAGCATCATTATCCGGATTGCCGAATAGATAAAAGTTGATATCTCCACCGGGAGGAAACTTCAAACTCAACAGTTTCATTGCAATATTAGTGAACATCATCAAATAACCTTCACCTGTAACCTCACCCTTATCATTCTTAATTTCGCCCATTTGTAGTGTTATCGCGTCAATATCTAAATTTAGAACGCCCTGCAAACTAAACATCTTAGACTTTGCATTGACCCCCGGAAGCTTTACGCTGACAGAAACACCTGCATTTTCCCCGGTTCCCCAATTGATGAGCAACGAAGAGTTTAAACCGGCATTTCCGGCTAGATCACCCAGAGTTCCCATATCTAAATTACACTCAAGGCCATACCAATCACCGTTAGGCGTACTTAGTTCAAGGTTAGGGGTCGAAACACTCAGATAGCCTTGGTCAGCCGGGAGGCTGCCATCATCTCCATTGGTTATGCCCGATAGTTGCACGGGAAAATGCTGGTAAAAACTGCTTTTTCGACTAGTGCTTTGAGACATATCAAATGACATATAGCTGGGATCAAAAGTAAAAATTTTATTGCTAACAGCTTGAGCATCAGGATCAAGGGTAAAATCCATCGTGATACCTAGATTAGAGTAATTTAAACCCTGATTTGAATTAAAGGCCGGCGTTCCATCCTCATCATTTGGAGGGCTACCGAAGGATAATAAATCAATGCCGTTAACTTTTACAAAATTCATATAGCCCATTAATGAAAAACGTGTTTTTATATCATCGCTAGGGTCATCTTTTGTGTTTAATGTCGTGAACGATGCACGCAGGATTTCTACCCCATAGAGCACCGAATTTTTAAGGTGTAATTTATTATCCGCAGTTTGTGTAAAGCTATAAACAGGCGTTCCACCATGATCTTCATAACTGCCATCAAGAATTAAAATATTTTCATTACTGACCACATTAACCTTATTATCAAACATGTTGTTGATGGAAAGCTGAATATAACTTTGAAAGGACTCTAGTTTAGAGTTCTGAAATAACACTTTTAAGGTGAGAACTTTAAAATAATAGTTCTGAAGTTCGTTTCTCGCCTCTGCTACCTTATAACGTTCAAGGTTGCCGTCAAATTGTGAGAATTCTTCGTCAACGTAGTTTATCAAACCAAACAGCGAGCTTTTATCACTCATTGTTAGCTCGCCGGTAACTGAATCTGGTGCAACATGATTCGCATTAATGCCAAAGTGATGGGCATTAAAACGCGTTAAATCAATACCAGCTATTAAACCTTTAAGTGACTGGGGAAAGTCAATCAAGCTAATATCGGTTTTTAGCGCAAGAATGCCATTCCAATTAGGATCATTTACTTTACTGGCAAAATTTATAAAATTTGGATCGGCGTTAACCCCTATCCCCTTATTAAAACCATCTTTGACATATTCAGTAAGCCATCCTGATAACTTTTTAAAATTATCATCACTTTGATTGAAATTTTCAGCGCTGGTCCACAACTTAGGGTTTTGTACACGATCTAATAATTTTCCTTCACAAAATTTAAATATCAGCACATTTTTGATATCACCAGATGGCTCATCCTCCGGTACATTTATAATGAATGGCCAACCTTCAATCATCATTTCATTATCGAATTCACCTAGTATTTTCTTGCCTTTGCTATTTGGATCCGTGTTATTTAATGACACCACTAAAAACTGTTGATTGGTTTGAAATGCACTTTTAAGAGTTGCGCCTAGCGCTTTAAACTGCATTGTTATAGGGTCACCATGCGGTGTTTTTCTATTCTTAGCTAATGCAAGGAATTTCCAGCTGTCATCGGTCGGATCAACATTGACAAAAAGCCCCTGTGCCGTCGTTGAATTTATATTATTTGGCGCTGATGTTGATGCTAAGTCTTTTATTTTAAATGTTCTTAAATGTTTACCTAAACGCCCCGTTTGCAACTCAGCCTGTTGCTTGATAGCTACACTAGCAATAGTGCTTTTACGCCACGGATTAATAATCTGCTGTTCATAATGTTCAATGTCAACTTTACTTGGTTGATTAGGCGGTTTGGTGAGTTCAATACCTGTATATGCAGCGAGAGGAAAATAAACCGGCTTAGGTAATTGCATAATGTTAGCCGTTGTTGGCTGAAAAAATGATAACAACTTAGGGTTGGATAATTTATTAAATAATGGACCGCCTTTAGGCTGGGCAAGATAACGGATATTGTTGTTTTCTTTTACGACACAAGCTGAGTCAGGTCGGTCATCAGCCGCTAATACAGTGAGCCATGATGTGAAGTAAGTATTATTAAGTAATATTGCAGAATTATTGTTTGCTTTCTCGTCTGCCTGGTCTTCTTCAATACCAGTTTCAGGTACGATAGGCAGCGGGAATACTGGTGAAAAAGCAGCTTGATTAGGCATAAAAGACAAGTAATCACCTAAGTAATTTGTGTTCCTAGGTATAAAACTAACGGTTTCAATACCAGATAAACCACACATAAGGTCATGTACGGGGCTAGTTTCATCGATTGTTTTATCTAAACGTAAATGAAAGTAACCTTGAGGAACCAAGTAAAAAGCGCCACTATCTCCATAAATATTATGTTCATCTCTCTTTTGGCAACTGAAGACTAATTTAGCCCCAGTTGATGAAGGAATGTCATATGGTACGCCATCTGGGTTACTTAACCAATCCACTTTAGGCGAGAGGTCTAACTGATGGCCAAAAGAAGTTCTGAAGTACGATTCAATAGAAGCTTGGTTGTCTTTTAGTGCCAAAAACGTTCTCAAAGTGCCCTCTGGCTTGCTATTTAATTGATCTAACGGGTCAAGGCTCACTTGAAAGGTGATAGCACTCGTATAGCTAGTATCAACAATTGGGAATTTTATCGTAACGACTTTGTTAGCATCAGAACTATCTAAATAGTAATAACGTAATCCTACTTCGTAACCCGTTATGTCATTCACGCCATTCATCGTCATATCAAACCTGAATGTACCTCTAGTATTACCAGAGAAAGGTAAATAAACACAGTGAGGATCAATTTCTGAATCTGTACTATTTAGCGAGTTGGTAAAAATTATATCGCCGAAACTTTTATTAATTTTGAAATGTTGTAAATCTTTCGAGTAATCAATAGTGCAATTTTGCAATAACGACAAATAAATATAGCCACCTATATTAATATTAACCGTTTGCAGCTTTAACCCTCCTGCTTCGGACGTGACAATAATTGCATCCGTGTTATCACCTGTTAATTTACTATCGGGATCACGAAGCCAAATAAAATAATATTCCGCCTTAGCTAAATTAATTATTAACATTTGAAGATTTTTAAAAAAATCCTCAAGATTTTTCGGTGCTTGATTAGAAAATATATAAGCACTACCAGTTGTTCCATTATTCCAACTATCATCGAGGCTTATTGTTGCTTTAGGTTTAACTCCCTTGAACATATAAGCAGACCAACCAGGGCTGGTTGAGTCTTCATTTATATAAAAAGAAGGATCGGGAGAATACTGATTGGAAAATATCACAGGCTGCACCAAGCTATACTCCCTATATTTTGGCTAAACTATTTCTTTTGATGGTTATCAGCTTCAGCTGAGGTATTGATATAAAACGACTGGAGGTTATTAAAAATAGAGCACAAGAAGAAAATTCAAACTCTATTAAAAATTAAATTTAATAGAGTTTGAAAGCATTGTTACCCCTTTAAGCAGGACCATCCGCCTTCCATTTCGCAATTTCACCGTTAAAAGTTTTATCCGGCGTTTTACCGCTGAGGTCAGTAAAACTGCAATCTATATAAATAGTGCCATCTTGATTTGCTGTCGGCATCGACATAGTTATAGAATTGATTGTCACTATTTGTTGAGCAGCAGATTCTTTTTGATCTTTCATACTAGTATTATTTGGATTCAAAAAAATATTAGTTTGAAATTTTCCTGAGCTATTTTCCAACCATAATTTGGCTTGATTATAGACTCCGTTACTTTGAGAAATAACAAGGTCTGCTTTTAAATAGTAATCACCGAAACCAAGCTGGTGAGATAAATTTAGGGTTGAAGCTGCAACTGCATCACTCATATCTAATTTCCTTTTATTCCTTGATAGTGAGCCTTAAATTTAGTTGGAAATACCCAGATGTCAAGGAAGTAAAAATTAAATATTTAGGACATCAACAATTGCACTAAAGAATAATAGTTAGTTGGTAAAGCGTAGCCTAAAAAAAAATATGTAACTAGATTGGTAGGAATAAAAATGGTATTAGAAGCTGGCGGTTATGCAAAAAAACTAGAGAACAGATATGAAGCAAGCTGGGCCGCATATCAACTGCTTCGTTTACTAGAAGAAAAGTTAATCTCGATAATAGTTGAACCTATAGGTGAGGATGAGGTAGGAGTTGACCAGGTCAGGATGCGGTACAAATAATTTCTCTCGAAGAAGAAAATTCTAAGCTTAAAAAATCAGAAGAAGCAGCTAAAGAAGAACTCGAAGACTATCTCGAATCATAAATCCCTTACTCTATTTCCATAGTCATACAATTAGATAAGATTACTGTATTTGAAAGTAAAGCATTAATTAAGCTATCTGCAACTAGTAATTCTACTTAGTATCAATTATTAGAACTAGATAAAAAGACTACAACTCCTTACACTAACCTTTAAATTTAAAATGTGAATTAAGGAAATAAAATAGGTTTGGGAGCAATAATCAATGTAAAAGCATTAGAAGAAGAATTGGATGAAAAAGCAGAACAAAGCGAGAATGATACAAGTGACGCTATTGATTATGACGCACCTTCAAATAATCTTACAGATTAAACTAAATCTTTCAAAGTTGAATTTACTTATAAGGGCACGACTTCCACATGGATTTTAATTACTAGTGACTATTAGTAGTACAACCGGTAGTACAGACTAAACCAACCCAAATAAAAACAAATAATTAATAGTAATCAGCAAGTCCTGTAGCGACAATATTAGGATTTAATAAGCCCAAAAAAACCGAAAAGTCTGTATTAACAAACTTCTCGATTTTTTATGTCTGAAAATATACCATCTCATTTTCAGTCATTGCCATCTTGAAAGTTAATCATAGTAGGTTGATAAATGCATACACTATCGCAATTAAAGTCTGGTGAACTAGCAGGCATTAAACGCTTAAAGATATCTGAAAACTTAACCTCATTGCCATTAGAGGTTTTGTCATTAGCTGATAGCTTAGAAATTCTAGATTTATCTGACAATCAACTAAACACTTTACCCGACGAGTTAATTAACCTTAAAAAGCTAAGAATAATTTTTGCCTCAAACAATCAATTTTCTGTATTGCCTGAAGTACTTGGCCGATGCGAAAACCTAGAGATGATAGGTTTTAAATCTAACCAAATTAATCAGGTACCTGCTCACTCGTTACCCGAAAAGTTGCGCTGGTTAATATTGACAGATAATTGCATAGAAACCCTACCTGATACACTAGGTGAACGCCCAAGATTACAAAAGCTAGCGTTAGCAGGTAATAAGCTCACCTCACTGCCATTAACGCTTAGTCAGGCACATAATCTTGAATTGGTGCGCATTTCGGCAAACAACTTAACACAATGCCCTGATCAGTTACTCAACCTGCCAAAACTTGCGTGGTTTGCCTTTTCAGGTAATCCTTTTAGTTGCTCTGAACTTAGTATCGCATCTGTGCCAACGCTTCCTTATGCAAGCTTCAGACTACATAATGTACTAGGGCAAGGTGCTTCGGGGGTTATATCACGAGCCACTTGGCGTCAAAAGCAAAAAGATTTTCCTGATGAAGTTGCCGTTAAGGTTTTTAAAGGCTCAGTCACCAGTGATGGCTACCCCGAAGACGAATTACAAGCATGTTTAAAAACTGGTGATCATAAAAATATTGTCAGCTCTTTAGCACAAGTGAACGAGAATGGTTATTTAGCCTTAATTATGTCTTTAATACCTGAACATTTTAAAAATCTCGGTTTACCACCAACGTTCGACACTTGCACACGTGATACCTTCCCTGTTGGCTTTAGCCTGAGTATCGAAGCAATTGCTAAAATAGTTAGCCAAATGACCGATGTATTCGAACATTTGCATAGTAATCATGTATGTCATGGCGATTTATACGCCCATAACACATTATTTGACGCTAACGCCAATATCATCTTTGGTGATTTTGGCGCTGCGACTATGTACCACATGTTAAATAATACTCAACAAAGATTAATTAAAAATATTGAGCGCCGAGCACTGCATTATTTCATCCAAGACTTACTAAGCATTTGCCAAGAACAAGACCGAGAAAGTGAGATATTTAACACCATAGAGCAACAGCTTAATACTAATAACCTACGGTAAGCACAGCTGTTGGAGTCAATAATAATGCTATCCAGAGTTTTAAACAATAAAGCGCTAGATAATCATCAACAAAATACCTTACCACTAGCTGTAGTTTTTATTTTAACCAGTAATGTCGAAATTATTGATGAGTTATCATTTACCCTTGTTATAATGCCATGAGCCAGATTTTATAGAAGACACCATGAACTACATCTCGATTGACGAATTAAAAAATGCCTGGATATTCAAGCATAAAAGCC
>Ga0208643_1001728_pt1 | contig 11552 bp, 8 predicted proteins | sample VirMetDEL_Nov_12_FD_184516 | JGI IMG/M metagenome (GOLD analysis project Ga0208643, IMG submission 184516) | Aqueous microbial communities from the Delaware River and Bay under freshwater to marine salinity gradient to study organic matter... | ecosystem: Environmental > Aquatic > Marine >... | reverse complement strand
GAGGGCCATCAATGAACGGTCGTCTACCTTGGCTACGACGAAGGTCTATGTATTCGTTCATAAGGTCTTCTGCCGTTCCATCCCATTCGTTAAGGGTCTTGTGCCAAGCGGCCCCCCAGCGAACATTAACCCCAAGTTCGATAGCAGCCTTACGGATAGCATCAGCAATCTCATCGTACAGGTTTAGTTCCCAACGACCCCCATCTATGTAAGCCATAAGGTCTACAGCTAAACCTTCGAGGTGCTTAGATTTCATCGTCTGGGATGCACCCTTGGCTACTAGGGCTTCTTGCTCTTGTACTGTACGAAGACCACAGATCACTGAGAAGTCTTGCTCAGAGATAGTGATAGCTTTCTCTACGACAGCCACCATACGAGGGTCTACCCCAAGTAGCCTATCTTTACTACGTTTGCCTAACGCATACCCCATTGGTCAGACCCCTCCTTATTCACAAGTGTAAGTTGTGTCGGTTACACAAGTGACAGTGTTCGTTGTATTCGTGCTAGTCACTACCTCTGGGTTAACGATGGTGGCCTCAGCAATGCCAGCCATTGTACCGTTTGTATCAATCGCAACCGCTGCGTTATTATTGCTGCTGTTTATGGCAACGTCAGTGTTGTTCTTGTTTTGATAGGCAGCTACAGCACCATTTACTGCAATCCCTACGCCCTGAGTAACACTTGGGACAATGACTCCAGCCCAAGCAAGGGCTGTGTCACCGTTAGAACGTGGGGCTGCGTGAGATTTAGACCCTTGGCCCTGCATCATCATTGCAGCAGCTACCGCTCCAGTATCACCCTGACGGGCAATCTCTTTGATAGCTTCCATTCGCGCTTTCTCAGTTTCAGCTACAGCGACTTGATAGTCGTAGTTCATAACCACATCGTTCTTGGATGAACAGGCAGCAAGAGTTAAAACGACAGGGATTAAAAGTAAACTTTTCATTATACGATCCTTACTTTAAGGTTGTTTGTAGCCAAGGCAGTAATGCGTACCTTATCACCCTCTGGAACATCATAATCGTAGTCCGTTCCAAGGATAGCACCCTTGTTCAACGCAGCAGCATCATAGTTGATGGCAACAGCATCAGACGTTGGGGCTGTGCCAGTAGATGCAAGGTAAGGCACAACAGCCAAGTCTAGGGTATTTCCAAGCGTGAAGTGCGAACCATCTGTTACTGCGTCTAGTTGGGCTTTGTCCATTTGGTTAGGCGCAACAGTCATAGCCTGTGCAATAGACGCAAACTCGTTGTTTATGGTCGCTGATGTCCAAGTGGCAGAAGTGCTGTAGGGGGGAGAACCTATATCGTACTCGTAAAGGCTAGACCCTATAACATACATCTTAAGGCCGTCTGGCTTGAAGAATGGGCCTCGTGGGAAATTGTCTTGAGCAGAAACACTAAAGTTCTGAAGGAAGGAAGCTGTAGATACATCCCAAGCTGTGCTTAGGTCATATTCATAAACGTCATCTGCAACTTGTCCGACTACATACATCTTATTACCATCTGGCTTGAAGAACACACCCGTGGGAGAAGTATCCTGACCAGCAACACTAAAGTTTTGAAGGAAGGAAGCAGTAGAGATATTCCAAGCTGTGCTTAAATCATATTCATTAACGTCATCTCCAGTACCTCCCACAACATACACCTTAAGTCCATCCGACCGAAAGAACATACCACTGGGAGAGGTGTCTTGAGCATAAACACTAAAGTTTTGAAGGAAGGATGCTGTAGAGATATTCCAAGCTGTACTTAAGTTATATTCGTTTATGTCCACTCCAGCAAGCCCCAGAACATACATCTTAAGGCCGTCAGGCTTAAAGAAAATACCTACTGGTATGTTGTCTTGACCAGCAACACTAAAGTTTTGAAGGAAGGAAGCTGAAGAGATGTCCCAAGCTGTGCTTAGGTTGTACTCATTGACATCATCTCCGGTGTTTCCCGTGACATACATCTTAGTGCCATCAGGCTTAAAGAATACATCCGTTGGGACAGTGTCTTGGGCCGACAAGTCAAAGCTCTGAAGGAAGGATGCTGTAGATACATCCCAATCTCCCACAGCAACCCCAGCGTCACTATTATACTCCCAAGTACCTCCATTGTTTCTCACAATAGGACGCACCCCATCGCTGGCTTTGGCGATAGACCATGTAGTACGATCATCAGTAGAAACTGCGTAGTAGACCTGCCCATCGTTATCAGCATCGTCAGCGGTCATGCTATTGATGTCAGTCCAGTATTGGCTGTCGATCTGGCCTGCGGATGAGGTTATTGCAGGGAGGTATTGGGCTGTGGGTTGAGCAAAGCTACCTGTGTCGTACTTTACTACTGAGTCAGTATATGAGCCATAAACCGTTGTAATAACAAACATTATATCGCCTGTTTTACTGAAAGAGATACCCTGACACCGTGACCCTACTAAAAAGAATTTAGAGTATGACGCTGTGGAAACATCCCAAGCGGTGCTTAGATTATATTCATCAACACCTGCGCCGCCTTCAGCAGAAACATACATTTTTAAACCGTCATACTTAAAGAAAACACCTGTCGGCTCAGGTTCCTGAGCGGATACGGAAAAATCATGTACGAAAGACATAGTTGTAACATCCCAAGCTGTGCTTAGATTATACTCATCTATTGCCCTCCCGACATTCCCTACAACATACGCTTTTAAGCCATCCTCCCTAAAATAAAGTCCCCATGGACCGCCGTCTTGAGCAGCCACATTAAAGCTCTGACTGTAGGATGCTGTAGAAACATCCCAAGGAGTGCTAAGAGACCATTGACCAACTTCGTCAAGAGTAAAGTCACAAATATACATTTCACTTCCGTCAGGCTTGAAAAACAAACCCTGTGCAGCAGTGGTTCTGCCGTGAGCATAAGACTGAACGAAACTCATTGTGGAAAGATCCCAAGGAGTGCTTAAATTATACTCATATACTCTACTATAAGATCTGCCTATAAAGTAGATTTTAGTGCCGTCTGGCTTAACATAAAGGTCTGTTGGTTCTGTGTCTTGGACTTGAATACTAAACGCTTGAGAAAAAACTGCACTAGAAACATCCCAAGTACCCTCCGAAAGCTCACTCAACGTAATCCCATTAGTCGCATCGACATCAAGCCCAGACAACGACCAGTTGCCAGATGTATAGCTTGTGGAACCAAAGGTTGACACAAGAACGTAACCGCCGCTAGTATCACTAAGAGTAGCCTCACCACCGTCATCCACAAAGATGCGCTTGCCTACGTCTGAGGCTGAGAATGAGCCTGTGCCGAGGGTTAAGCTGGACATGCTGTATTGATCTACGTCTTGACCACCAGCGCCAACAACGTAAAGCTCAGAACCATCTGCCTTAAAGAACATGGAGCTTGGGTATGCAGACTCTTGAGCAGATACGCTAAAGCTAACACTGTTATAGGAAGCTGTAGAAATATCCCACGCTGTAGTTAAATCATACTCGTAGATGGTATCATTCTGCGCACCAGCAACATACATTTTATTGCCGTCAGGCTTAAAGAACAAGGCTTGTGGATTGTTTTCTTGAGATGCGACACTGAAGTTCTGACTGTAGGATGCTGTAGAAACGTCCCAGGCTGTGCTTAGGTCATATTCGTTTACGTCATCACCAGTGCCACCAACAACATACATCTTAGTTCCATCAGGCTTAAATGAAAGTGCAAGGGGCGTTAATTCCTGTGCAGCCACACTAAAAAACTGCAAGAAAGACGCAGTAGAAATATCCCAAGCTGTACTTAAATCATATTCGTAAACACGGTCATTAGTAATTCCGATAACATACATCTTAGTGCCGTCAGACTTAAAGAAAATATCTTGCGGGCCAGTATCTTGAGCAGATACACTAAAGTTCTGACTGTAGGATGCTGTTGATACGTTCCAAGCGGTTGAGAGGTTGTATTCGTTAATATCTTGCCCAGCAGACCCTAAAACATACATCTTAGTTCCGTCAGTGCTAAAAAACACACCTGTTGGGGTTACATCTTGAGCAAGCACACTAAAGCTCCGCAAGAAAGAAGCACCCGAAATACCCCACCCCTCAAACGTCAAACTCGTAGCAGGTGCTTCATCATACAACTCATAGTTGGACGCAGTAGCACTAACATCCCACGCACCCTTAGAGGATACACCAGTTTGGCCTATCTCTTTAGTCACAGCAACAACTGCTGTGGGGCTAACGCTGGATGACAGTGTGATCGTGGTGCTTTCACCAGAGGTAAATGACTTGGTGAGTGTGCCAAGGGTGGGGTCAGCACTAATCCCAAGGTTAGCAATAGCAGCAGCAGTATCTGTCAGATCACTAAGGTTATTAGCAGCAAGCAAAGCACCATTAGCATCAAGAACAGCGGCTGTCCAAGCAGACCCATTGTACAACTTAAGTGTCCCACTACCAGTGTTGTAGTAGATCATCCCACCAGACAAAGGATCACCATCGTTATCTGTAGTTGGATCAGAAGCCTTTGGCCCAAGGTAACGATCATCAAAGCTATCAAAGGATGCAGCAGCACTAGCAGCACTTGCAGCAGCAGCAGTTTCTGAGCCAGAGGCGTTAGTTTCAGATGTTGCAGCAGCGGCTTCACTAGCAGCGGCGGCAGTCTCACTAGCGGCGGCGGCGGCCTCAGATGCAGCAGTTGCAATCTCAGCAGCTTCTACAGCATCACCGAGGTCATCAAGTTGAGTTCCAAAGGTATCCAATGCGCCCAGAAAGGCATCCGCTTCTGTTGCAAATGTATCTGGTCGTGAACGACTAGGAGGGGTCGGTAGTGGTGTTACTGGAGGAATAGCCATGTGTTATACAAGTCCTTCTACTTCGATAGTTGCATAGGATAGAGATGGTGTCGAGAGGTTAATGTTAAAGTCTTTATAGTAGCCATAGATAGTTGTACCAAACTTTTCTGTGTCAGTCCCTGCGAACCAAACTACAGGTGTTGTCCTAATCTCAGAGAGGATGCTCTGGACACGACGAACAGCGTTAGTTTCAAGTACAATGTCATAATCAGCTAACTGGGAGAAAGCCCTTTGAACAATAATCGGGTTGCCAAAAGTATCTCTTTCCTTTCGGCTGTAGTCTTCAATAGAAACTGAGGTATTATAGCGTAAAGCCCCAAGGTCAAGATAACGACCAATAACGATTTGGCCTACCTCTGCGGTTGAGCCTGTTTCAGTAATTGTCGTTGTAACTGTAGGTGAAGTGTACGGTGGTAAATCGTTAAGAACCAGTTCTTCGAGTTTTCGCTGGGGTTCAAAGAAGTAGGTGTACCAGTCGATTACATAACCGTTGTCAATAAGGTCAAAGGTCTGATTGTAGTATTCACCTTCTGTTGCATCCTCTAGTTGAACTTGCAAGGTTGAGGCATCAAGGTTAAAGAAACCTATAGATGTGATAAGTTCATCAGTTGGGTCAAAGACGTACTGAATACTGTTAGCTTCACTTACCTGTGCTGTAATCTTCTGGTCAAAAGCCTTCCAACGATTTGTCGCTGAAACCTCTAACCACCAAGTACCGTCATCAGTTGTAGGGTCATTGCCCGTATTAGAACTCTGTACACTCTCATATACCTTGTGAACTGTCGTGTTAATAACACGGTCTCCCAAAGCGTAGGTTGTACCAGAGGCCCAAACTGGGTAATCATCCTCTGGTACGGTACTAGAGGTCAGGATACTATCTGTAATAGTTACAGGTTTAATAATCCTCATCTATTAAGTCCTTTCTGGGGGTAGCCCATCAAAGTCAAACTTACGAAGTGTGTCACTTGTACGTTTACTATACTTGATAAGCTCAACGAGAGACTGACGAACAAACGTGCCTTCCTCAGAGGTTGAACCCTCATTGCTGTCAGAAGGAATTGCCTCTGATGAAAATGTTGGGCTACCGTTAACTACCATTGGCATTGCAGGGGCAGAGATATTAGCAGGTGAGTTAATACGAGCCATAGCAACAGCCTTCTGGTAGTCAAACAGAGTAGCAAAGTCTACTTCGCTAATACCGTCCATGACTTCTTTGGCATCCTCAAGTTTCCAGATCATCTGCTGTAATGCCCTGTTGGTAGGATCAAGTGCTTCAAGTTCAAGACGACGAAGTTCAGCAGTGTTACCTTGCAACTCAAGGAGTTCTTTCTGAAGACCAAGACGTTCATCTAGGATGGCCTGTTCAGCAGCTTCAGCCTCCCTCCTACGGCTTGCGGCAGCTTGTGCAGCAGCTTTTGCAGCAGCGGCTTGTGCTTTAGCAGCAGCCTGTGCTTTACGTTGAGCTTCTTCCTGACGAGCCTTCTCCTCAGATGCAATTTGATTTTGCAAGCCAAAGATTGTGTTCAGGGTTGCTATAGTTTCCCCGCCATAGAGGGTCTCAAGTTCCTCCATAGTACCACTTTTGAAGATACGCTTGACCTCTTGCTCAGGGGGGACGTAACCAAATTGACTCTCTTGCACCAGCTTCTTCTGGTAAAAATCAAGTTGTTCACTTGGGTCAAGAAAGTTGCTAACTAGTGTTTGAGTTTTAGATACGAAAGAACCTTGACCACCCGCAGCGGAAACGAGACGACTTGCAGCAGCAGCAGCATCAATCGAAGCACTAAGTGCAGTACGACCGAGATTAGCGAAAGCTGAATTTACCGCAGAAAGATCACTCGACAACCTCGCTAGAGTTTGTGTTGTCGTTTCACCCTCAATTCTAAATTCTTCAAGCCGAGGTACAAGGTCAGCCATTGCATCAGAGATGTTGGCAAACTCTTTCTGGATAGCAACGAGAGACTCTTCTTCTGATAGACCCTTGAGAGACAGCTTGAACTGGTAGCTAAAGTCATCGAAAGCATTTGCACCAATACCTAGAGTATCGGCGGCATCAACTATGCTTTGTTGTATGTTACCGATACCTTCAATGAGTGGGTCAGCAACCTCTGCACTTGCAGTTTCGTAGGCTGTTACCTTACTACCTTTCAGTAGTCCAAACAAACGACTGCTCTGTGTCTTCTTGAAGGTCTCTATGGCTACGTCAAAGCCTTCAACAGTAGTTCTCAGGCCACTGTCGAGGAGCTTGGTTTTCTTAGTGAAGAGACCTATGACTACAGCTACAGCGGCAATAGCTGGAATTGCAGCGCCTATAGCACCCATGCCACCAACAGACCCACTCATTAGCCCACCAAGGTTAGCAAATGATGCACTAAGGCCACCGCCACTGAAAATACCACTCATTCCACTGGCAATACCACCAATGCCACCAAGTAGACCTGTGCCACCGCCAAAACCTCCGCCAGCGCCAAAGCTACCTATCATACTCCCAAGAGGGCCACCGAAAGAATTACCACCAACACCAGCGACTTGACCAGCAGCAGCTTGAGCGGCAAACCCTGATCCACCTAAGCCCAACGACAACATAATCTTGTTACGAGCGGCAGTTGCAATCATCTGTGCAATCATCGACTTGAAGGAACTTACGATAGAACTAGCGAAGCTCTTGAAGTCTCTTAGGCCACCAGCTATGAAGTCACCGAAGGCATTAGATACTGATTCAATGGCATTAACCATTGGGCGTTCTAGTTCCTGACGAAGTTTCTCAGCAGCACTTTCGGCATCTGTCATACCCGTCTTTAAGTTCTTAGTTTCCTTTGTTACACCTTTAAGCTGTTTTCTAAACTCATCTAAATTAGTGAAATCCCTTGGGTCTCCGCCACGACCCCCAGCATAACCTGAGTCTCCAACTTGTGTTAGGGCAAGCCTAGCCGCTTCTGCTGCGGCTATACCTTCTACAGAACCTAAGACATCATCATACGCAACCTTCATATTAACGGCCTCAGCCGTTGCCCTTGCGGAAGTTCCGACCACATTCTCTAAATTAGCAACAATTTTAGTTATCTCTGGCGGAACCTTCCCAAATTCAAAGTTCATGCCCTCTATAACCTTAAGTGCCGCAAGGGAGGTATCTCTTATCTCCTCTATTGACTGAGATTTGTTTACAGCAGAAAGTGCATCGTTCAAAATATTTATCTGGGAAGGAAGTAATTTTAGAGATTCGCCAGTGCTGTCTATTTTATCTTGAAGTACACCCATAGCTTCATTAGCTCTCAGCATTTCCTCAGCACTAAAGAACTTAATTTCTTCTTCTGTAGGTGCAATATTGGCAATTTGACCCTCGAGGCTCTTTATAAGAGCGGCTGCATCAGAAAGCTCTTGATTGAACAGGGATGTATCTGTAGTCAAGGTCTCCAACGCCCTGCTTACAGCAACACTTTGAAAAAACCCCGCAAGTCTTTTCATCTGGTCTCCCAGTGAGCCAAACTCCTCCCTAAGCTCCTCCGTACTCATCAGACCTAACTTAGCGGCACTCTTATAATCATTTAGTGCGGAGGTTAATTTATCCAATGAATCTTCGGATTTATCTACGCCACCCTTCATGTCAAAGAACATTCTTGCCACCGCTGAACCGATAGGAATTATGACACCAAGAGCAGCAGATAAGGCCACAGCAGCACCAACGGTTAATCCTAGGGGGCCAGCAATCATAGGTAGAATACCGACTAACTGAGAAGCCTGTTGACTAAACGCGACAAATGCACTTGTTCCACCTTGCACCTGTACAGCAAAGTCACCGAACTGATAACCCATCTGTTGAATAGCCATGTTTGAGCCATTCATTCTGTTCTTGGTTTGATGCAACGCAGCATTTTGCTTTTGTGTAGCAAAAGTTGACCTCTCTTGCCTCACAGTCAAATACTCTTGTACCCTTGCGAGTCTCTGAGCGGATTCAGCAGCTTTGTTTTGAGCTACAGTCTGATTAACCATAGCGTTCTTATACTTGACGACAGCACCGTAAGCCTGATTGCCTGTCATTCCAGTAAGTCTCTTTAGCTCTCTTCCGTAAGCTATAAGTGCCTTCGTTTGACGATCCTGAGTCACAGTTCCAGCGACTATCTCCTTAGATAGTTTAGCTAGAGACTTCTCCATTCTCTCAACACCAGTAAGAGCCGTTTTAAGAGACTTACCCTTGTCAACGACTTCATATTGGATTTGAATAAGATCAGCCATTTGCTTCCTCGCCAGTAGTTTTAATCCAGAGGTTGTCCAGAGACTTTATAATAGTAACTTCCCAAGGGGAAAGGTCTACACCTGTAATATCACACCATGCTTTAATGATGTCGTAAGATATTGGGTTAGGGCCACTCATACCGTAAGTTCTACCATCGTGTAGTTCTATAAAGGTAGACCATAAGTGGGAAGCTACGTCAGGGAAGATTGCATCAGCATTAGCTTGTTCAACCTCTGCTAGTTCTTTGCCTAACTGTTTGGCGACTTGGGCTAGGTGGTCGGCCTCAGTAGCTTTACCTTTACTACCTGAGACCTTCCTACCCATCTTAAAGGAATACTCAGCGTACTCCTCAAGTTCAGCCCTTACTTGTCCAAAAAAGCCTGAGCATCACCCAAGGCAGCATCCACTTGCTCACGAACCCAAGGGAGTGCCTCAAACACTTCTCGTACCTTAGCTTCTGTGCAATCTGGTTGTTCACCACCAAGAGTGATATTCCATCCACTCACGCACTTTACCAGAAGGTCTAATGCGGATGCTTCAATTTCCTCAGCAGTGAGGTTGAGCTTACCGCCAGTCCGTTGCGCTTTCATCAAGCGGCGGTTCTGTTGAGCGTGAGAGATAGTTTTGTATTTCTTCGAGTATGGCCCATGTACTGTAATGGTCATCTCTGAACGATCCTCATTAGTTAGGATTTCAGAGTTAACGGGGTTGTACAGGGTTACATCTGTAGTTTCTTTTGTAGTACCAATGTTCATCAAGTCCATATCGGGATTCCTTATGATGTGTTGTCGAGATTGTGTCAGGTGATTGGTAGAAGTGAGCGGGAGCCTCACCCGACAGAAACCCCCGCTCTACCCTAGCTAGGGATTACGATGTGCGGGTCATCTTCAAGTTAGTACCTTCAACGCTGTCGTACAGTGCAACGAATGGCAATGTAATCAGGCGAGATTGAGGGTTTTGAAGAGGAACAGAAGCACCATTATACTTTACACGAGGGAACTCAAACGTGTATGTGTTTGCACCTGTAGGATCATCAACAGATACGCTGATTGAGCTTTCGGTTTCATTCAAGAACTTGTTGATGAGTGTTTCATCTTCGTAGTAAACTGTCATTGTACCTTCAACAACAGCACGACCAAATTCAAGGGATTGTGCGTTATCAGCACCAACTACGAAAGTAGGGGCGAGGGAGTTAGCTAGGCTAAAGTCAATCGCAGTAACGATGGAAATGCCTGAGCCACCATCTGTAATAGTACCTGAGTAGCTATCGAAAGGTGCGTTAGTGGACGATGGTGTTGGGGAGCCACCAGTGGAACCTGTTGTACCAGCCTGTGTCATACCTTTGCCAACCATGTCGAAAGTCGCTGTGACCATCTGGTTAGGGGCAATGGAGAAACTGGCGGTAGATACAGCCAAACCTGTGAACAAACGGAACTGAGCGATGTCGTTAGCTGCATCTTCCATTGTGAAGTATTTGGGTGTAGTACCAACCTTCAAAACGTCTGTAGCGTATGAGTTAAAGAAAGCTGATTCCATAAGCTCGTCGTAGTCGCCTTTACGAAGATCAACTTCGATAGAGCCACCAGCTTGCTTGTTACCGTGGCGGTCAACTCGTGTCATACGGTCGGCTTGGATTTCATTACCTTCAACACGGTCTTTGGTCAAGTCCAAGGAGTGTGAGTTAATAGGAAGGTTAGCGAAAGTGGGTGTAGATGGCGTAGTGCCGAAAGAAGTCTCTGCGATGTATGCGAGACTGGAACGGCTACCTTGTGCAAAAGCCATGTTTATTCTCCTTCAAGAATAGTATTAGTATGTGTGGTTTTCTTAGCCTTGGGCTTTTCCGTGCAGGAAGGGTCAACAGCCTTAGCTACATTAGCGGGAACCTCATCTCCGATGAAGTATGTCTTGCCTGAGTAGACAAAATTCTTAGTTGCTTTAGTCATAGTGGTTCTTTCTTTATGAGTAGATATACCAGCCGATATTAACTACCGTGTAATACCACGGACTATCTACAAAGCCATTATCTCTCTCAGCGTAGTCAATAGAAACTATGAAAGTCTCAGCTTCACCGTTAGTAAAAGAAATGTCAGTCGTGGCTTCAAAGGCTGTCATAACCTTGTTGGCTATATCATCAGCAGTAGCGGGGCCATTACCTTCGGGTGTGTAACAGAATACACGGAAGACACCTTGATACCGTTGTTGTGGATTTAAGCCTCGTACAGCGGGTCTACGAGACGTTGGGACAAAGGACACCTTAAGGAAGCTAGTGCCTGTCTGAGGCTCAAATGAGACGTTCTCATAGGCTATTCCAGTGGGTAGTCCAGCGGTGTTAGCTAAGTGGCTCTCAAGAGCGGCACGAATGTCATTATAAATACTCATCCGAACTTATCCCTAATCTTTGTGAAGACATGGTAGCCTGAGCGTTTCCAGTTAGCACCATCCTCGACATCTCTAGCGTGAGGCGCACGATTTTTAAGAGTGAACCTAGCGTTACCAGACTCTAGCATTGCCTCAA
>Ga0208643_1001722_pt1 | contig 11576 bp, 13 predicted proteins | sample VirMetDEL_Nov_12_FD_184516 | JGI IMG/M metagenome (GOLD analysis project Ga0208643, IMG submission 184516) | Aqueous microbial communities from the Delaware River and Bay under freshwater to marine salinity gradient to study organic matter... | ecosystem: Environmental > Aquatic > Marine >... | reverse complement strand
ACGCTAGATTAGACCAAGTTCCACCTGATACATTTGGATGTGCGGCAGAGCATAAAGCTACACCATCACCACCTACATACGAACCACTAAAGGCACGATTGTAAATGTTAGCACCATTGATTTCCTTAGTTTGACGCATACTAAAAGCAAGAGCTTTAGCTTTCTTCTCACCAACTACTGCATATAGATCATCTTCCATCATAATCTCGGTGATGATAAAACCCAGCGTGTACTGTTGTGGAGTGTAGCGAGTAATAAAACCCTGACGTTCACCCTCATACTGTACCGCTTCGCCTTCGCCTGTTACTTTAGCAAGACCCAGACCAGATGTACCGACATCTTCTTCAAACGCACGAGACGTTTTAAAAGTATCAAAAAGATCTGTATGTTGTACCGGGTACTCAGCGTATGCTTTACCATACCAGCTGTTAATTCCGGGCCATAAAGCGCGTCCAAAACTACTTGTTGAAATTATTCCACTCATTTAATTATCTCCTATACACCAGCAATCGCTGCTTTATACGCATGCTCATTGATCATCACTAGCATCTTAGCGTGTTCGCCAATCTCGTTGTCATTTCGACGCGAGTAACCTAGGATAACCCAACCTGCGCCTACACCTATGTCAGAAGTATCAATCTCAGCGTTGGAACGCCCTGTGTCTGTATCACCAGCAGTCATAAGATGATCGAAAGTTTGGCCTACTACTGTAACAGCAGAAGTACCATCCTCTTGCGCTTCAAAAATAACATACGGATCATCACAGACATATACAGTACCACCTGTAGATGCTGGGATATAACCCGGATATTCTGTAGCAGGAACTGCTCGATCTACTTTAATACCTACGATAACACCAACCTTGATGTCAGCTGCGGCTGCTTGCTCTACTGTTGCTACACCATCGGTAGCGTCTGCTGTTCCGGTCAACTTGACTGGATCACCAACCATTAAGGCTGTTCCGTAAGCAGAAGCCACTCGATATTCTCGTGCTTGCCCGTTATATGAACCTGTTTGAAGGTGGCCTACTGGCACAAAACCACCCGGTCGATCTACATTGCTCAATTTTTTATCTCCGATACGTTATTAAGCAGGAACCAATTAAGACTCCATTAATTGTTTTTAAACTTTAACAATTGCTAACGGCCTTGCATATTCCTATTGGTTTTCTGAGCACCGAACCTATCTAACCCATCCTGGGTCATCTTAGAATCCATTGATTGTTCTAACCTGCGGATCTCATTCTCCTTGATCTCTTGGTCAATAGCCCATTCTTCTTTAGGTATACACATTAAGTGTGCAATCGTTCCTTTGCCAACTGGTACTGTAGCTCCTGACTCACCTGCTATGTTTTGTTCCATAGCTGTGTTGGGGTCACCTACTTGTACGTTATATCCGTCAAATAGTTGCCATCCAAGTCTCTGGAAATACTCGATGCGATTATCAACATTGTTAACCCATCGAAAATGTAAGTGCTCATACTCTTCTCCCTCTGGAGTTGATAAGACACTTTTAAATGCACCTAAGTCGCTGCGTATTTTACGCCGTTCTTCTAGTAGTTCTTCCCTACTTCTGGTTCGGTTACGAGATGTACCTGTGTTTTTCTGCTTAGTCATATTAGCCTATTCTCCTAGCATTCCAGCTGCTTCCAGCTGATCTATGTATTCCGCCTTATCTTTAACTGCACCTAGCGAAATGAATTCTTTCATCATGCGGCTCTGATCTTGTGTCAGTCTACCTTCTCTACTACCACCTGAACCTTTACGTGTACCACGAGATGCACCTTCTGCACTAGGTATACGTTTTGATGGTTTGTTTTCTTTCATGTAATTCTCTTTAACATACTTAGCTACTTCTGTGAACACATCTTCTAAGTTAGCATCAGGATTCTTGTCGTATATAAACTTTCCTCGCCTATCAGCAATAGCTGCAAGGTCTGGATTATCTATGTACCAAGGGTTATCATCAACAAAGTCGACATATTCTTGTGAAGGGCCAGTCTCTGGAATAGTTATATTCTCGGCTTCTTTAATGTGTGTTTCAATTTGTGCTACACCATTAGCATCCCCATCAATAACTGCTTCAGCTTTCGCTACCTCAAGTTCTTTAATACGTGCTTCTTTCTGCGCGGCAGTAATATTACGATTATGTGTAGAGAGTTCATTCACAACTTTCTCTAGACGTTTAATACGCTTCTTCTGCTTACTCAGACCATCGTACAATGGAGCACGGGCTACAAACTCATCCGCATTTACCCAATTACCTTCTGGGCCTTCATATTCTTCTTCTGGTCGCCAACCCATCTCACGCGCAGTAACTTCTGTTTCATTCACTGGCTCACTTACGTCCTCTACACTAGGACTTGTTTCTAACTCACTCATCTATTACGATTCCTAAAATGTCTTGATCATTTAGTAAAATAACATTATCCTTCTCAGGATGCGCTTGAATACCTGCATATGCTCTGAAGATAACTCTATCTCCTACACCGCACTGCTTACGCTCGAATACATCTGTATATGCTTCATCAGCTATAGCCATCACTGTACCATACGCTTGCTTACGTTGGTCAGAATCTTTAGTTGACTCTACTCGTACTATCGTACTGTTTTCAAATGTATCATCTACTACATCACGTTCTACTAGGACTCTACGTCCAGTCGGTATGATCTTCATCATCGGGTGTTATTACTCCTAACATTTCTGTTATGTCATCATATTTAAGGTTCAGTAACTCACTGAATATAGCCAAGCGCATTTGCACTCGTATGTTTTCAATGGCAATCTCTTCCATTGATTTTTTATCCACTAACTCTCCTGTCATGTATTGAGCCATAGTTGACTCTATCCACGTAGCTAAGAACTTATGGTAAAACTCTGTTACCTTGTTGGCGTTACGCCACTCATCATAACTCTCCCTGCTGGGGAGGTCTGCTGTTAGGTATTGACTTAATTCGCGCATCTGTTTGAATCTTCTCCAGATCTTTTACTATAGATAATAATTGTTGTGAACTAGCTTCATCCCTATCTTCGTCAGCTTGCTGTGCTTTGATCAGTTCAATAGATTGATCTACTTTCTTAGCTAGAATATCTGCATCATCTTTGTTCTGCTTCCTCTCTATTTCAGCAGCTTGAATCTGTAGTTTAGCATTCTCTAATTGTAACTTAGCGTTCTCCATTTCCACTTTAGGATCAGGTGGTTGTGGTTGCTCTTGCATTAACAATTCTAAATTAGTTACTTCCATATCAGCAAGTACTCTACGTAATGCTTCTTGCATATTAATACTACCATACTGCCCGCCTAACTGTAAGGCGGTCATATTTTTTTGAATACGCTGTTCTTTAATAGCAATAGTTGGGTCAGCACTAGGTTCTAAAGCATTCTGATCTACGTTATAGTGTTCAGCTGTTACACCAAATAACGCTGCTGATCGTTCTGTTTTACTTCCTTGTGGATTATCAAGCAAAAGTTTATTAAGAGCAAAGATCTTGTGCATCTCACGCTTCATAGATCTACGGATACGTTTATAGACTGCGTTGAAAACCTTTAAACCTTCTTCCTTAACCGTAGCAGTTACACCTGCCTTGGCATTCTGACCCGGGTGTTGTCCCGCAAATATATCTGTTGTAGCTGACAGCTCCTTACCTGCCTGTACCATGTAATTAAGTAGCGATAGTAGCACTGAACTAGGTTCCTTGATAGGTAGTGGTACTATATTATTCTTAAGATCACCTCCTGTACTATTAACAATGGGCCACTTGCCCGGAGCAACTGAGAACACACCATTACGTAACCTAACACCTTTACCTATGAAGCCTGACTGCATAGTAGATAACGTCCCTGCATCCAGCAGTTGGTTAATTGTGGTGTTAACAGTATTGTTAATTGGTGCGATCAATGTACCAAATCCAATGGAATATTGTGAACCATCAGGATTAGGAATCATATCAAACTTAGTATAATACTCGATAGGTTCAATCATAAGTACTTCTTCTTTTTCACCTAAAGATAAGTTTTCTTCAGTGAATCTTGGCTCAATAGCCAGTACTTTCTTTGATCTATGGTGTACTACAATACGGTAAGGTTCTTCATAACCATCATCATCTAAGTCAAGCCAGCCATGATGCTCTAGTACTAGGTCAGTAGTAGCCTCATCTCTTTGACTTGGGTTGTAGCCGTGCCGCACATCTGATGCTTGGCGTAGACTATCAACAGAATCTTGGTTATAATCAGGTTCACCTAGGTCTTCTTTTTTGTAATCTTTATACAAACCTAAGTTCATCTTCTCAACTAACTCATTCCATGTTAGTGTAACCTTCTGTGTCTTACGTGTCTTAGCAAAATCTTTGTACCAGTAGTGTAGTACAAGGTCTGCTGCGCTTACATATTCTGAAACAATCCTTGACTTCTCGTAGGAGAAGTATGTTTTCTTATATTCTTGTCCTGTTATAGCAAGCACTAGGCTTAATCTATCAAAGTCTTCTTCCCATTCCTCTATCTCAGTCATAAGCTGATAGTTCATGTGACGCCCTACTTGGACAGCACCAGCATACCTCTGACCATCAGGGTCATCACCTATGGCTTTAACGCCTACAGGCTCTGAGTTAGGTGTGAGGGCAGGTACTACTCTAGCGTTAAACTGAATAGCTGCCTGTGTTAGTAGTGGGTACTTAATGTTAGCTGCACCAGCCCAAGGGCGTGTTTTAGTTTCCATTGTAAGACTGGCTAACTTAACCCACGATTCGTACTTTTTTTCCCACTCACGCCTAGAGTGGCAGTCCTCCTCAAACCAAGAACCTATCTTTGTGCCTATTTCATCTAGCTGCTTATCACTGATTTCATCAATCAGGCTCTCAGAAGCTAATATATCTTGTATGTTCAATTATCCAGCCTCGTTGTCACTATAAAATCTCCTCATCAATACCCAGTTCCGGTGTCATCCCAGTTTAAACCTGCATCATCTAATGCAGATTGCCAATCGTCTTCTTCTAACTCTTCATCAGTAGGTGCTTCGACGAATTCAGCAATACCTCTACCTAACCATGCATACGCATCAACTGCATCGTTTTCCTTGGCTTTAGGGAACTTACGTAATTGTTCTCTAAATGCTGGGAACCATTCAGCCTGTATGTCTACCTTAACACCACCTGCTCTCATTCTCTGCTGTATAGGTACAGCCCTTAATCTTTTATCCTGAGTTGCTGGGAAAGTTTCTATAGTAGAGAACTTATTCCTGCGCTGCATCTCAGTCTCAAAGGGTGGGCCTATGGCATTAGCCAAAGTACCCTGCTCCCAAATAAAGTATTCAGGATTATATGCATCTATTATACCAAATAACATTTCTATTATGAGATTAGTGTCGTCAGTACGCACAGTCTGTACGTCTACTATATGCAACTGCCCTTCACTGTCGTAACCACCAACTACAAACACAGTGTGATCACTGTATGTTTTATCTGATAGTGCGAAGTCAGCCCCTACATAGTAAGTCTTAACTCTTTGCCTATCTAAAGTTTCCATAGGAATCAAATCGTCTACCCTAAAGAAGCTGTGTAACTGATCTGATGGGTCGTTAAGGTACTCCTGTGAGTAACCTTCTGGATTACCTGTATCAATAAAGACCTGTCTAATCTCACGTAGTGCAGACTCAGACCACAAGTCAGGCCATAACATCTCAGAAAAATTATCATACGATTTATGTGCTTTATACAACTTACTTACCCAAGCGCGTGAGTTTATAGTAGTCATAAGCATACTATCCTCGTGCAGGATTGTACCTACAAACCTAATCTGACCAGATATTCTGGATAATCCGGGTAATACAGCTGTCAGAACCCAATCACGTAGTGAATCCCTACGCTCTTTGTTCATAACAGCCTCATCATCCTCTAAATCATCTATGACAACTAGATCTGGTCGCTTATTCATCCAGTTTATACCACGTACTTTCTGTTTTGCGCCCTTAGCTATTACCCTAAAACGGTAACCATCATTGAATCTTACGATTAACTCAGTAGCTCCTTCCTTATCAAACCCATTTATTTCAAATACGTCCTTTAAGTCAGGGTTTTCAGAGATCTCATTTCGTATGTGCGCTAGATGTCCAATAGCTGTGTCTTCATTGTTACCTATTATTACTACGTGTTGCTTAACTCTAAACATTAAGCAGCATAGTGTATAAGCTAACGTGATTGCTGTAGTCTTAGCATGCGTTATATTCAACAAAACTCGTTAGGTCTTGCCCGTTCACTTGTTTGAACTGCTGCATGTTACCATGCAGAGTAGACTATATCTTTAATCTAATGCGTTTATACGTTGAATCTCTTCTTTAAGAGACTGCCTGTAAGCTACTATTTCGTCAGAAACTTTAATTGTAGTTCCCATAGTACTTTGTATAGATAACGCTAACTCTGACACTTTGTTTTTGTATAACATATAAGGTAACATTTGACTTAGTGCTGCTGCAGCTTTGTTACAGCTGATACTCCACTCGTGCCTTTGCTTTCTGTTTCCTTTTACTTTGGCGGGGTTCTGTTTTCTAACTGTCCCACCAAATAATCTCTGCATCTCGTATAAAGGTATTGGATGTACGTGGTTTACACCTATCCGAATATAGTGACCTTTATACTGACCTCCGCGAATTTGTACTGTTACGTAACCTTCCCCATCGAAGAATCCAGCAGCATATGCTAGTTTGTGTGCTTTACTCATTGAGTAACTCCGTAGTTTATTTAGATTAATCTCTGTTTCCACTTCACTTGAAGTGTACTCCCTTGCGGGATAGTCGTTACACCTTCCTCTGTACGAGGCTTGGCTCGGTATTGTCCTATTTCAAGGGTGTCCACCGAATTAAAAGATTTTTAGAGGAGCCATGCATTGTATTTGTAACGCGCCCAATTAGATGTTAACCCCTCGGCGCAGCTATAGATACCAGTCGATTCTTAGAGCAACACATTTCCCACCACTCTCGGTGTATATTAGGTATATCTAATGATCCATCATATTTACTTACTAAAAATGTTTGGCTAAACTGCTCGACCAACTCTGCTGTGATCTGTTTCTTTTTCAATTAGTTCTCCAACTTAAATTGAATTAGTTGTTTTTACTAATCCAGATAATACGCTAAATTGGATTAGATTTATTTACCGCCTCTATTCTCACCAGCTTTGTCTTGCATTTCATTACGATAAGCCATCTGTGAGCGACCATATTTATTCAATGAAACACCTCCACCTGTAGGGTTAGTTAGTCCCATACGCTCATAAAGTGGGTTATTTGGGCCTACTTTAACGTAGTCCTTACCACCTTCATTATACACTTCAAATGGCGTAGCAGCTTCAGCACTTGCGGCTCTACCGCCTCTAGCGGTAGTCCAGTCAGCTAAGTTAGTGGCACTTGGCCCTACCATAGAATCTTCCCAACCTGTGCGGTTAGTGTTAAACCCTTCATTTTTAGCTGGTTGAAATGCTCGCATAGTTCCATCAGCATTAACAACATTCATAGGTCTGGCGTTTCCACTGTAACCCCAAGGACTACCACCATAACCACTTGCTTGATTCTGTGCAAGAGTGGCATCAAAAGCTTCTTGTGGGCTAGGTCTACCTAACGCCTTAAGCGCGGTCATTGCAGCTAAACCTAATATACCTGCTGGAGCGGCAGAATTTATTCCAGCCCCTAGTTTTCCAAGAAAACCTTGTTGTGGCGCATAGCCCGGAGCCATCCCCATTCCGGGGTGACCTTGTGGTACAGCACCAAAACCACCTCCCATACCTGCGTTAGACTGTAGTGCACCAAAACCACCACCCGGCCCTCCACCCATAGAGTAAAGTTGCCCAGTTTGGTAACCGGGAGTATAGTTAAGATTAGCAGGATTATTCCCCATACTTGTATCAGAAAATAATTTAGATGGGTCAACCTCAAATCCGGGGCTATCAGTAAACATTTGGTCAACTGCACGCTCAGCAGGTTTTTCTGTAAATTTATTTTTTAAACCTTCAAAAGCATTTCTAGCAATATCTACAGGTTTAGATGTTCCATCTGCATCTATTATATTTAATACAGAGTCTTTTACATCCCCATAAGTAGTTTTTATTAGCTCACCTACAGATATACCCTGTTTTTCTGCATACATCTTAAGTAGCTTATATACTTGTGGAGATAATGACAAAGCTGTACCAACTACTTTACGTGCAGTAGAACTCGTTTGTGTAGGAGTAAACCCCGGAGCAGACTTACGCCTGTCTATATATCTTTGTGTTGAGCTTACCATTAATTATATCTCTCCATTAAATAAGTAACCCGATAGTTCTTCAGGTAACTCGCCAGTAGTTTCATACTCTATGAATATCTGCTCAATGTCTTCTTCAAGTATAGGCAGACCTGCTTGATACACAGCATCACGTAGTGCATCATACTGTTTCATAGTGTTCTTAGTGTTAGAAAAATCAGTGAAGTGCATGATCCTCATCCTGTTTATCGTCTATTAGTTTCTTGTTAGACATTAGTTTCTCACGTATCTTGTCTAACTTCTCTTCAGGCTCAAGTGTCCTGACATTAGATGTGGCTTCACCCCTAATAAGTTGCAGACTCTTGAAGATGCTATCACCTATCCTAGATAACTCCGCAGCCTTAATAGGCTGTCGAATCCTCTCTCCCTGCATAGTGACTGTCCAGTCACCATTCAATATCCTATCTTCAAGTTGCTTAGATATGTGCTGAAGTAATCCAGTAAACCTACTATCCAACTGATTTGTATACTTACGTTTAGCTTCAGCTAGCTTTTCATTCCACCATTGGGTGGTCTTCCATTGCTGTAGTGTGCGGTAAGGCACACCTGATAACATTCCAGCTTTCTTAAGAGATCCAGATATTAAGTAAAGGCTTATAGCCTTCTCTCTAGTTTCATCATCATATTCAGATACATATAATCTAGTCTTAGGATCTATACTTACTTTCTTTTTCTTCATAAACTACCTCATTAAATATTAATATACATATATAGTATTATATTTATATAATATATATTATTAATACTAATATATATCTATATATAGTATATATACTATTATATTAATATACATATATAATAATATTAATATATTTATATAATATATATATTATAAGAGGCAACCTTGGAGTTGCCTTATATTATTAATTCAGTTAAGCACATCCTTCTCAGGATGTATTTCGTCAAGCACTTGCTGTTGCAGTACTTAACTTTTTTATAGTGTATACTATATTAGATCCGTAAAATACAGAAAAGTTACACATTTCTTGAAAAAATAAAAAAATAAAAATTTTTAAATGCACCCCTTTCTTTATATATCAATCACTTATCTAATATTACAAAGCATTAATCCTAATGATTAATATATTACAAAGCATTAACTATATTGATAAAAATTCCCCCAAAGTATTTGGTTTATCGTAACTCGAGTTCCAAGAAATCATTTAACCTCCCGACCCCGGTCAATCTATATATAAATATAGTACTGTATATAGATATAGTACTGTATAAACATATACCTGTATATAAATATAGTACTGTATATAGTTATAGTATGTATTAATCAACAGTACTGTATATAGATATAGTCTGTATAAATTAACAGTACTGTATAAATATATATACTGTATAGATTATCAGTACTGTATAGATTAACAGTATATATATATTACCAGTATGTATAGAACATCAGCATATCAGTAATGATATGAATATATGAAATATCAGCACTATATAAATGTACATAGAAACTTCTAGAAACGTCTGTTAGTTTGTACCTATCGTCTGATAGTTTGCGCCTATCTTCGCCTATCGTGCGGGTAAAAGTTTTTTGTTTGTGTCGACAGAAAAAACACGTACAAGCGACCGTACTATATAAAATGGGGTTATAGCTCTACTTAAACCATTGCGTATCTTTATAGTTTTTCGCGGTTTAACGTGCTCGTATACCGCTCAAAACGTGTGTATATATATAAGGAGTGAAAATAATTAGTATTTATTTAAATGAAATGCTTGCAATAATAAAAAACATCTGTATAATACTACGTATTGAAACAAATCAACCAACCGAGGTTTTACAATGAAAATAGTATTTGATAACGACGAGAGCTTTTATAACGGCATAGCTGGTATGGTAGAGCGCGGATTAACTTTTGAAGCACACCACAACCTATTAACCATAATACTAACCGGTGGATTTTAAATGTATAACATTAGTAAATCAGAAATAAATGACAGCACATTATTGACGCATGATGCGAAATTATGGGCTATTGATAATCTCGAATACTTAAATAAGCAAATGCGGTTTTTTGGTTCAAGTATGAAAACCGAAAAGGGAGCGGAGAAATACGAAACTTACATAATGTACTTGCAACCAGCTGATAAGGTAGCGGCAAAAACTTTATGTGTTTTTGCTGAAAAAGCCGGCTGTAAAAAAGATTGCTTGATTTCTAGTGGTATGCTGGGAATGACAACAGGACAAAATGCCGCGACGAAACGCACAGTTTTAATGCTATTAAGACCAATAGAATTCAGGACTAGCGTATTAAGCGAAATAGATAAAGCTGAACGAAAAGCGCTTAAAACGGGCATTCCAGCGTTATTCCGCTTGAATGGAACTAGTGATATAGATTTTAACGACATTATAAAAATGCGACCGTTCAGTCAATTTTACGATTATACAAAAATTACTAGTAGAATTCGCAAGAATAAACTAACTAACTATGATCTAACATTCTCTGGTTCTATGTTCTCAAGTCAAGCCAAAGCACAATTAAGAAAAGCAATCGATAACAAGTATCGTATCGCGATTGCGTTTAACACTGCGAAAACAAAATTTGATACTCTTACAATGCCTAACCTCACATCATTTGACGATACCGATTTACGGCACCTTGACGGCCCTGTTATAGGCACGTTAACGAGAAAAGGGTCTAGCCGTGTAGAACGTGCTCTAGAAAACAATAAAACTAATTCGTTTTTTGTAACACTTGCTAATATCACTGAGTTTAATGCAATGCTAAAATAGTAAATTAGTAAATCAATTAAGCGATATCGCAGGGTAGCAATTTTTTTATGCGTGTTTACCTGGAGGTTAGCTAAAAAAAATTTTGGTGGTTTCTTATTATATATATATCAACTATTTTATAAATTTTTATAAAATTCTATAGACAACAGTATATTACTACTATACAATGCAATTTCTTACTTAATAAAACAAAAGGAGCGCAGCATGCATAAGTTACTAGAAGCATTTAAAAAGAATCCCACTAAAACTAATTTGAAGAGGATACGTAAATACTTAGGGCAGCACCCCATGAGTTCCTGTTTTATAAGTCCTGAAGAGTTACGTGCAATACAGCAAAACTACAAAACAGATGGAGTAACTAAATGATGGTATAATCCATATGAAGTTGACACTTTCGTATCTTACTGGGGTAACGAACCAGTATATGAGAGTGCTTACGGAATTCTTTGCGGTAAGGAACGACCAAAAGGCAGAGTATTTCCACGAATTATCGGAATTGATGAGAGTAAATGATGAAGAATAGTATATTAATAAAGTCT
>Ga0208643_1001718_pt1 | contig 11595 bp, 10 predicted proteins | sample VirMetDEL_Nov_12_FD_184516 | JGI IMG/M metagenome (GOLD analysis project Ga0208643, IMG submission 184516) | Aqueous microbial communities from the Delaware River and Bay under freshwater to marine salinity gradient to study organic matter... | ecosystem: Environmental > Aquatic > Marine >... | reverse complement strand
AAGAGTTAACGATGCACATTGACGAGTTCAAGGCACGATACCTTGAGCCTGCAATGTCTGTATTGGCTGCCAACATGGAGTCGGACGCATTGTCTATGTACAAGGACGTTTATAACTTCTACAACGGGGTAGGTTCTGCAAACTCTTTTGCAAACATTACCCAGGCACAGAAGTTATTGACTGACAGCCTTGCGCCTTATGGCGACCGCAGCTACTTGCACAACCCACAGTCTGTTGTAGACATGCTGGCCGATACCAAGGGTCTTTTCCAAGATTCTTCAAGCATCAGCAAGCAGTACAAAGAAGGTCAGTTGGGCAAGATCGCTGGTTTTGAGCACTTTGAGAACACTCTCATGCCTGTTCACACCACTGGTACTGCTGCTGCAACTACTGGCTACTTGGTCAACGGTGCATCACAGACTGGCGCAAGCTTGACTGTAGATGGCGGCACAACCACGTTCCTGAAAGGTGACATCGTCACCATCGCAGGCGTTAACCGTGTCCACCCTGAAACTAAGGCAGACACAGGTGTACTTCAGCAGTTTGTTGTAACCAGCGACTCTGGAACATCTGCAACGTCGGTTGCTATCTCTCCCTCAATCACTGCCTCTGGCGGTCGTCAAAATGTTAGCGGATCACCTGCTGACAATGCTGCGATCTCTAAAGTTGGCGGTGGCGCGAGTGCAGACTGGCAAGAAACGTTGGCATTCAGCAAGAACGCATTTGCTTTTGCAACTGCTGACTTGGTATTGCCACAAGGCGTTGACTTTGCGGCCCGTGAAGTTATGGACGGCATCTCAATGCGCGTAATCCGTGACTACACAATCTCTGACGACAAGTACCCATGCAGGATCGATGTCCTTTATGGCTACAAAGCAATCAGACCGCAGCTTGCTGCACGAGTAGGTATTAACTAAGACCGCTCTTGATCGGGGGCTTCGGCCCCCTTTCTTTTTTTTGGAGATGACATGGCAACACCCCAAAACATAATTGACAGGGCCACCTCCCTGATTCGTGTCAGAACCTCTGGGGTGACTTTTTCTACTGACGACGCAAATAAAAACGCAGATGTGTTTGTTGCGTTGCAGAACATGATTTCTGAGTGGGGCGAGGATGGTCTTTGCAACATCCCTGCACCTACGACTTTGACTGAAACGTTAGATGTTCCACATGGAACAATTCGGGCGCTCGGTTACAACCTGGCCGTCGAGATCTCAAGCGACTTCGGTATCGATCCCTCGCAGGTTGTTTTTGTGATTGCACAAGAAACCAAAGACCGGCTTGAGGGTGACATCAGTATCGACATCTCTGTTGATATGTCGGACCTGGCGTTCACGTTCCATCAATCAAACTACGATGTGAATACTGATATATGAGAGCAGATGTCCAACTAGAATCAAGCTACAACAGCACCAGGCTCGATGCTAACCGACAGCAAGTGCTCAACATTTACCCGCACACATTGCGGGGATACAGGCAAGTGCCTGGCTACGTCACCTTTGCCGACTTCTTGGGTACAGGTGAGCCTCTCACAGATACCAACGCATCGATATTCACTGATGCCGATGGCAACACCATTGAGGTATCAATCACGCCAGGTGGCGCAGACAGAGGGATCATTGTCGATGGTCCAAACGCCCTAATGTACCAGGTAACAGGGTCGTCGCTTTACTCTGTTGATTCGGGCGGTAATGCGGTGTTTTTGGGCAACATATCGAATGAGCCAAACCCTGTTGTGATGGCTACGGATGCAAACCAGTTAATAATCTGTACTGGTGGCAACCCATCGGCTTATGTGTACACCGTTGCAGGCGGCTTAGTCGAGATCAGCGACACAGATCTATCTACTACAAAGTCAGTCGCGTTCTTGGACTCACGATTCATTTTTGACCAACCTGACGGGTATTTTGTCGTTTCCGCTCTGAACGACGGCACAGACATCAGCGCACTAGACTTTGCACAAGCAGAGGCTCTCCCTGACGACATCAGGCGCGTTTTCTCGCTAAACCAATTGCTTTACCTGTTTGGAGAAAAGACCACTGAGGTGTGGTTTACGAGCGGCACAGGGCGACCACCATTAGACCGTCAGGCAGTGTTGCAGCATGGCATTTGCGGCACCTACGCAGTTGATTCTATTGACGGCGCGATTTACTTCATTGATGGCAACAGACGGCCAGGCGTTATCGTCGGATCTCAACATCAACCGCTGTATGTTCCTGCAATTGGAGAGGCTTGGGCCAACTACGGCACCGATGACTTCACCAGCGCCAGGGTTAGCTGCTACTCGCTGCACCAAGAAAACTTTGTTGACTTTATCTTCCCGAACCAGGGAATCATCTGGACCCATCACGTTGTATCTGGATCTTGGTTTGAGAAGGACTTTGTGACCACCACTGTCGTTCAGGGTTACAACCTGGTGCTCGCGGCCCACGCAATCAACAAGAAGATCTACCGGCTCGATTACGACAACTTCCAGCAAGACGGGGCAAACATGACGCGCAGAAAGGATCTGCCGTTGATCTCCTCTGAAGTGCTTGGCGTTGGCGGGGCAGAGATGGTCATCGACAAGATCAAGCTGCACGTTGAAACCTCCAGCGCCACAGACGTTACGGTCAAGGTCAGCAAAGACTTGATCACGTTCACAACCATCAACACCGTCTCGGTAAACGGTAACAAGACAATCGACATCAACTCTCTAGGCAAATGCAGAGAGATCATTGTAAGGGTCGAAACCTCCACCAATGCAAAGGTGGACATCATTGACGCGGCTATTGACGCACAAGTATTGAAGGGCTAACCAATGGGACAACTGACACAAACTACGGCACAAGTTCAGGTAATCTTAGACGATGCAGATGCCGCAAACGTCGGCAAGACCTCGCTAACAGACGGATCAGATACTACCTCTGTCGCATTCAAGAAGAGCGGCTTCTACTCACTGCAAGGCTCCAGTGCTAACGCACCTTCAACTGATCGCGCTGTTTTAATTTCTGCGGTACGAGATACAGCAGCAACGGGTGAAATCCGATACGGTCAAATAGCAATAACAGAATCAAACGGTTTGTGGTGGAATCGGGATGACGGGGGCAGCCTGGGAACATGGTATGAGGCCGTAACCACTGCCAGCGCCCAAACATTAACGAATAAGACCCTTACGTCCCCGATTCTCACCACCCCTCAAATCAACGACTCAGCGGCAGATCACCAGTATATATTCGCTGGATCTGACCTGGCGGCAGATAGAACGATAACGCTGCCTTTGCTGACCGGCGACGATACCTTTGTGTTTGCAGCACACACTCAAACTCTTACCAACAAGACCCTGACCACTCCAACCGTTTCAGGGCTAACACTGTCTGATGCTTCTATTATCTTTGAAGGTGCCACCGCTAACGATTACGAAACCACGCTAACGGTTACTGACCCAACTGCGGATAGAACCATCACACTGCCAGATGCAACCGATACGCTTGTAGGTCGAGCTACAACAGACACCCTGACTAACAAAACTTTAACGTCCCCAATTGCTTCTGGGTTAACGCTTTCTGATGCCTCAATTGTTTTCGAGGGCGCAACGGCTGATGCCCATGAAACTACACTGACGGTCACAGATCCGACTGCTGATCGCATAATCACACTTCCAAACGCTACTGACACTTTGGTTGGCCTGGCCACAACAGACACGCTAACAAACAAGACCCTGACTTCACCTGTTTTTAACACGGGGGTTAGCGGCACAGCGGTGCTTGATGCAGACGATTTTGATGGAGCCTCTGCCACTACACTTGCAACCTCAGAAAGCATCAAGGCGTATGTTGATTCCCAGGTTGGGTCTTTTGACACGCTGTCTGAGGTGCTTGCGGCAGGTAACACTACCGGCTCAAACGACATTGCTGTTGATACAACTCAGAAGGTTCAATTCCGTGATGCTGCGATCTACGTCAACTCAAGCGCAGACGGTCAGTTAGACATTGTTGCAGACACAACAGTGCAGATTGATAGCGGCGGCACAATAACTCTTGACGCTGAAACTGACGGTCAGGTTGCCTTCAAAGATGGTGGAACACAGTACGGTCTTATTTCAAAAGCAGTCAACAACCTAATCCTAAAATCTTCAGTAGTCGATGGCGACGTAATCATTCAAGGCACCGACTCTGGCGGCACAGTTACCGCTGCAACTTTTGACATGTCGAACTCTGGTGCGGCCACTTTTGGAGGAGCAGTCACTGCCGACGCTGGTATAAGTGTAGACAACATCACAATTGATGGTACAGAGATTGATCTGTCTTCTGGAAGTCTCACCATAGACGTTGCTGCTGATATTAAATTGGATGCTGATTCTTCAAATATATATCTAGCAGACGGTGGAACTGATGTTGTTTTGCTGTCCACGAATAGCTCTGATTTGAACATACGCAATTTAATCGCTGATAAAGATATTTATTTTCAAGGCAACGATAGCGATGGCGGTGGTAATTTTACAGCCCTTACCCTTGATATGTCAGCAGCAGGTGCGGCTACGTTTAATGTTGGTGCTACTTTTGGTGGCAACGTAGACGTAACCGGCACAGTGACTGCTGATGGTTTGACTGTTGATGGTGATGCAATAATTAAAAGTGCTGGAGTTAACAACACGCCTGCTGATTTATCACTTTGGCACACGGATGTTTCAATCGTTTCTGGGGATGACCTTGCAGTCATCAGCGCTGAAGGTAGTGACTCAGGCGGCTCTGCGCCATATCAAGGCGCAAAGATTTTATTTGACGCAGCAGCGAATTGGGACACAGGTTCATCTAACTACTACGCAACAAATATAAAATTCTTTACCCAAGACAACAGCGGCACAGACACCATAGCGGCTGGGCCAAGAATGACCATCACGTCATCAGGCTCCGTCGGGATTGGTGTTTCTGACGGTGACGTTACAGGCGACGGCACTGCCGCAAGAACCTATGTAGGTATTATTGGTACAGCTAACAGAGGCAGGCTAAACATTGGCTCTACTGCGTCTAATGGTGCAGATGCAGGAACTTTAGTTTTTACGAATGGCACAAACTCTTTAGCGGATTTAACGGTAGATACTACGGCTGGTGTACAAAACACAGGAACACTGTACATCAACGGTACTAGGTCAATAAAGATTCAAGCAGCTTCTGCTGATGAAGTGGTATTTAACGAAGGCAGTACATCTAGCGATTTCCGCGTTGAGTCTGATGGCAACGCTAATATGCTGTTTGTGGATGGTGGTAATAATAAGGTAGGTATAGGTGTAGTGCCTGCAGAAGGCGCTTTAACAATTAAGTCAGCCGGTAATACTTATGCTACTTCCGCTTTAATATTAGAAGATGTTGACAGTACCACAAGAACTTATATCACGCATGTAAATGATGCCCTTGCAATTTCTAATAATAGTTCGCGAGATGACCTGCTACTTGATTCTTCAGGAAACCTTAAAGTTGTCACAGGAGCGTTACAGTTAAATGACGTTGCTCAATCAATAGATTTCATGCAAAGCGGTGCTATTAACTTTGACTCAAATAATGACCAAACAGGTAGGATATTAACCATTGGAAGTAATCGTGCGAATGGTGCCAGTGGTGGAACTACCAATGTTACTTTTGATGAAACTGGCGGTACTACCTTTAACGAAGGTGGTGTAGACGCTGACTTCCGCGTTGAGTCTGACAGCAACGATCATATGTTCTTTGTTGATGCTGGACTTAACGGTATAGGCATTGGCACTAGCAGTGTTTTTGACCACCAACAAGGCTCTGCCTTTGACATGAGCTACGATGGAACGATTTGGGCGGGTACTAACTACTGGGCGGGTGGCCTCAGAACAGGTACAACATTCTATACAACAACTGCGGGTGACAAATTCAAGCACACTGACCGTCAGGCTAATCAGATTTATTACAACTCACAGGGCGGCTCAATTCACTTTTACAGTGCGGCTAGCGGCACAGCCGGAGATGTAATTTCTTGGCGCGAAATGGCAGAGTTTGATAGAGACGAAGTGGTATTCAATAACGGAGGTGTAGACCAAGACTTCCGAGTTGAGTCTGACACTAATACTAATGCCATCTTTGTCGATTCTGGCGCAGCCGTAACTTACATTGGAAAAAATACAGGCTCACTTTCAGATACTGGGTTTTACTTTGCTCACAATACGGGCAATGCAGAATTTACTGGCAATGGCAGCACTGACCCTCTTCGGATAAACAGATTAAGTTCCGACGGCAATTTAATTAATTTTTATCAAGACACCTCCGCCGAGGGCAATATTTCCGTTTCAGGCAGCACTGTCTCGTACAATGGTTTTGCGGGACGACATGAAAGCTCTGGTATTGCAACAACGACTGCAAAAGGCACAGTTGTTTCTACTATCGATGAGCTGGATGAATACCTTTCAGGACCAAGACAAGGTCAAACTCGCGCAGATCACGCAAAAGTAAAAATGTCTGACACCGTTGGTGACGCAAGAGTCTACGGGGTGGTAGATGATTTTACCGACGAAGGAAAAGTCAATGTGATTTCTGTCGGTATTGGGTCTATTAAAGTCACCGGAGCTTGCGCTGGGGGCGATCTGCTTGAGTCAAATGGAGACGGCACAGCAAAAGTGCAAACAGACGACATTATCCGAAGTAAAACAATCGGGAAAGTCACAATAGGAAATAGCAACACGGGCGTAAAATTAGTGTCTTGTGTGCTTTATTGCGGTTGATAAACAGTCATTAAAGGAGAATCTAAATGGCAATTACAAACACATGGTCAGTAAATGACATGCAGCGCAAGGACTCCGATGGTGGTGTCTTTTTAATTTACTGGTCGATGGTTTCATCTGACGGCACTTATAGCGCCAGTGAAGGCGGCAAGCTGCGTTGTGAATATGACGCATCTTCGTCGGATTTTATTCCTTACGCAGACCTTACTGAAGCCGATGTGCTGGGTTGGGTGTATGCAAGTCTGGTTGAGGGCGACGAAACGCCTGAAGAAGCTAAGGCTCGCATAGAAGCTGATCGTACTGCAAAAGTTCAAGGTCAAATTGATCGTGCAGCATCTCAATCTTTAGGCGTACCTTGGTAATGGACTTCCTATTATCAGCCTTCAACATAATAACCGCTGTTGTAACCCTTGCATCTGCAATAAGTGCAGCCACGCCCAGCAAGAAAGATGATGCTTTTGTTGCTAAATATCTTTTACCAGTAGTCAACGCACTAGCGATTAATTTCGGCAACGCGAAGAACAAGTGATGCAAGAGGAAGCCAAAACAGTAGTGGATAGTCTGGCAGTCGGAGGCACTGTCGCCACCCTGGCTGGTTGGCTCCCATCGGTAGCATCTCTGTTCACCATCATCTGGTTGTCTCTTAGAATTTGGGAAAGCGAAACGGTTCAAAAGATAGTTAATCGCAATGGCTGAGATAAGCGACGACACAAAAGTCACTGTCCCGCTTCGCAATCTGATTGGGCTAGGTGGTGCTTTGGTTATAGCTACCGCAGCCTATGTGACGTTGAACAGTCGCATAACTACCCTAGAACATGGTCAATCTATACAGGACATGACCATCAGAGAGAACGCCGCGTTTGTTCGAGAATGGCCGCTCGGACTTAGGGGCGCATTGCCTGATGACCTAATCCAGAATGCCAAGATCATGGCTTTGGAAGAACAGACTTTAGAAGTTAGAGAGTTGAGAACAAAAATAAACGAGCTAGAAATTGAAACCGGCCAGTGCAACAAGAATGGATAACGGCCAAATGGAAACCTGGGAAATCATTGTAAGCGGCTGGCCGATAGCAGCAGGGTTATTCATCTTGGTTCTTACGATCGGTCGCATCTTAAATCGTTTGGAAGTTTTGGAAAGCAAAATGGTCGAGGCATGGAAGGCCATCAACGAGCTTATTAGAAAATGACAACAAGAAGACTGCGTGATCCAAACGTGATCACTGTCAACCTGGAAGCAGAGCAGCTTCGCCAAGTAGTAATCGATCATCACACCCTAATCAAACCTTTCTACTCTAAACAAACCGCAAACTATACAACCACTGGCAACGCTGGGCATGAGGTCGTGGACGTTGACTCAGGATCAAGCATTACAGTCAGCCTGCATCAAAAGCCAGCAGACGGTCAGCAGGTTGTGGTTAAGCGCATGGGAACAGGAGCAGTCACCGTTGATACGCAAGGAACAGAGACAATTGACGGGGCATCGTCGAAATCGATTGCCTTTCGCTACGATGTTTTGCGTTGCATCTACCTTGACGCTGCTGGTGAGTGGGTAGTGGTATGAGTGAGTTTTTTATTTCTGTTCCAAATTGGAATCAAGAGTTTGATGCGAACCCTGGTTGGAGTAACACCGGCTCAAACACAAGTGGCTCAAATTCAAGTGGGTCAAACACAAGTGGCTCAAACACAAGCGATTCAAACACTGAAGATAGAGGCAGTGTAGAGCAGTTTAACCTGGACAATATGCCAGGCGGTCAGTTGGCGGTATTAAGAGAGACAACAGCTAAATTTCAGAACATGCTGGATGATCTTGCTTTTGCGTACTTCAAGCTAGGCATTGCACAAGTCGAGCAGCAACTCCTGAACGGTGACGCGGTAATCAACAATCCCATGAAAGTTGGTTTCCTTAGTCAGCTTGGGTTTGATATTTCTGGTGGGAAAATCCCAGCTTACTTTGAAGAGATCTTTGGCGACAATGATTCGTTGCCAGCTTTGGAAGCAGCGCAGGGTTTTGGATTTACAGAGCAGCAATTCCAAGAGATACCAGCCCAGGCAGAAAGACTCAACGCTGAGAACACCGCGTTCACATCTGACCAATTAGTTGATCGGTTTAACAACGCCAGGGCATCACAAGACTTTGGCTTATCGGCAACGTTCGACCCATCCACGGGCAAGTTTATTGTTGATCTAAGTTCATTCGGTTTCACTGGAAGCGCTGCAACAAAGGAATACACCCCGCAGCAGTTTTTGAACGAGCTTGGCCTACAAGGCAGCTTTGACGGTACTACCAGCGACGAACCCACCAACGCAATCGGTGAGATCGCAGGCACGTTAACTGATGCCCAGGTTATCGACGAGCAGAACAAAGTTATTCAGCAGGTTCTTGATGAGTTGAATCAGAACGGTGAAGACGGGATGGTTAAACGCCCAGAGCTTACCGGCAACCAACAAGTTGATGACCTAATCAACGTGCTATGGGGCGACTTCGATTACAGAAGCCTCAGATCAATCATCAGACAGCCAGACTTTGCGGGATGGTTAGAAGATAACAGGCCTGGTGATCACGCTGTAATTTATGATCAAACCAACACAAACCAAACGCAAACAAACGTCGATCAATTGCCAGGCTCTGGCGTTCAGGTAAACCCTGACGGCAGTGTGACATCAACTTCTAGCACTGGCGTGAACAACGACCCAGTGACAAACCCCGCAGGCAGCGGAGCAGATACCACTAACAACCCCGCAGGTAGCGGGACAAACACAGGAGGCACAGGTATGTGGCCTGAAAACCCAGTAGAAGGTCAAACGCACACCAACAATGGCCGTAGATATATTTATCGCAATGGTCAGTGGGTTTTAGACACGCCTGATGACGGTGGTGTGTTTAGATCTGGTGATGTGGTTAGAATGCCAGACGGGACTATTTACACTGTAGATATGGGGCCGAACGGTCCTATTTACACGCCAGTTTCGGATATAGAAGGTGGCTTGCCAGAAGGCACTCCTATCAATTGGGATTTCCAACAAGACGGCCTTGTCGAAGGTGCAGACGACGGTACTGGCAACTTAATAAATGCGATTCTAGGTTTGTTTGGTCTTGGTGGTGGAGGCGGCGGCAGCATGTCTCAAGACCAGAAACAAGTTTTGGTCAACGAGATAAAAGACCTTTTAGATGTAACCATTGGCGACCAGACGGCAACTGTTGGAGATACATCAGCTACAGTAGGTGATACATCAGCTACAGTTGGCGATCAAAGCACAGAAGTTGATGCCAGTTCGACCGTAGAGATTGGCGATCAAAAGACAGACGTTGATATTGGCGCGACTGATATTGATGTTGCAGGGTCAACGGTAGAGGTTGGTGATCAAACTCAAACGATTGAAGAAGGTGCCTTTGATGTTGAGGGCGGCGCTGGTGGTAGCGCAACTATCGAAGAAGGCGCGTTTGATGTGACAGGTGGCGCAGGCGGTAGTGTTGGTAATGTCACAACGGGAGCATCAACCGCAACTGTTGAAGAAGGTGCAATCGAAAACGTTATTAGCGACCTGATCACTGAGGGGGCTATCACTTCTGCTGGGGGTGCAGGTGGGGCAGGTGGAGCAGGCGGTGCTGGTGGCGCGGGTGGATCGGTTGGCAATTTAACAACTGGACCATCCACATCAACCGCATCAATCTCAGAAGGCGCTGTAAGCAATGTTTTTGACACAACAGGAATCGGCGATGCCATTAGCTCACTAGGTGACACCCTGGGTGGGACTGTTGGCAATGTGGTGAATGTTCTTGGAGATGTTTTAAGCGGTCAAGCTGCCTCTGAAGAAATATCAAGCGGCAATCTTCTTGCTGGGGCATTGGCTGACGCTGCTGCTAATCGCTACGCAACAGACGCTTTTACTGATGCCTCTAAGGCTGAACTCGACTTTCAAAAAGACATTTACGGGAACTCGCTCAACTTATTCAGACCTTTCTATGAGGCAGGAACTGAGGGAGCAGTATTCGATGAAGAGACTGGGCAGCTTATTGAGACTGGAGAGCTTTTACCTGAGTACGTGACTGGACTCAAGGCAGATGTTGACTACTCCAATATAGGCCTTAATCCATTCGATGAAACCGACCCAGGCTTGCGTTTCTTGCAAGACGAAATGCGCCGACAGGTAGAAGCATCCGCAGCAGGCAGAGGCAGATTGAACACGGGCGGCACGTTAACTGAGCTTCAAGATAGATCCGCTGGCATCGCATCAGCAAGGGCTGGGGAAATCGCCAACATCAACGCACAACTTGCAGCAGAAGCTAGGGCAAGAGATGCATACGAGCTTAATAAATTAGGCTCACTCACTGATCCTGCATTTAAAGCTGCCTCTGCAATGTCAGGCGTTAACACTAATTTCGCACAATCAGGTGGCGATATTCTTAATAACCTTGGCGCGTTTGAAACGGGTCAAGCTGAGGATAGCTCTGAGTATTACCGAAACTTATTCAAAGACCTTTTTGGAGTTTAACAATGCCATCAATCCAAGATCTTATTGCTTTACGGAATGCGCCAAAACGCATGTACAACTATACCCCTGCTCAAAGAGCAAAAGCAGAACGATTAGCTAACGAGAAAGAAGCGCAGAATCGCATTGCCAATATTTTAAATAATCGTCAGATGCAGCTTGCTAATCGCAGAAACGATCTTGCAAACACAAAAACTGCATTGGATCTGGCGCAGCTTGGAAAACCTACCTTTGGCGAAGTAGTACAGCAGCCAGATGGGTCTTTCGTTCAACCGCAAATGGATAGGGCAGGTCGTGTGATTGGTGTGGAAAAAGTTGCGGGCCTAAACAAAATGCCCACATTCAATCCTGATTATGAAGTTGCATCTTATTTAACTGAA
>Ga0208643_1001714_pt1 | contig 11604 bp, 13 predicted proteins | sample VirMetDEL_Nov_12_FD_184516 | JGI IMG/M metagenome (GOLD analysis project Ga0208643, IMG submission 184516) | Aqueous microbial communities from the Delaware River and Bay under freshwater to marine salinity gradient to study organic matter... | ecosystem: Environmental > Aquatic > Marine >... | reverse complement strand
ACCTCTGGATCAGGCTCTTCTGTCGGTATCGGTGTCCTTGCTGGTGGTATCACCAAGACTGGTATTGAGAATGTACGGGCTAACACTGACCGTATTGAAGGTTCCTTCCGTAGAGACCGTTTTAAGAACCCACCGAGTTATCAAACCCCTGAATACGAATAAGGAGTAGAACATGTCTTTTCGCTCCTATGATTTGCTTAATCTTGTACGAGATCATGGCGAAACACTAACGCTACGAAAAGTAACCACAGCGGGAGCTTATAACCCCGCTACAGGTTCCGTCGATGGGTCTGCTACGACAGATTATGAGTTTCAGGGTTACTTCTTTAACTTCTCTTCTGGTCTCCCCACTGGTGATGAAATCCGAAGAGGCTCTCGTCGATGTGTTATCCCTTCCCTTGGACTGGCCGTTGAACCTGATGATGAAGATATTCTCATTGGTCAAGGTGATGCAGTTTCCATCGTTAAAGTAAGCACAATATTCTCTGGTAACTATCCCGTCTGTTACATCTGCGAAGTGAGAGAATAATGGCCCAGAATAAAAGCATTCAAGCTACTTTTAGTAGGGTTAAAGGTCGTTTGAATGATATGGCAGAAGAACAGATTGAGGCAAGGTTAGAAGACCTAGCTGATTATGCAGTACGCATATCCCCAGTTGATACTGGTGCTTATGTAGAATCCTTCTCCATCTTACCTTCTGGTTTTGGTGGTGGTCGTATGAAGAGTTCTGAGACATCAGCTAGAAAAAGTCGTAGTGTTAAAAACAACACAGCTTCAAGGCAAGACTTTGTAACAAAAGCTACAGAGAACCTTATGGCTGACATTCAAGCACTAAACATATCTGATATGGTAGAGCAAGGTAATGTCAAGTTTACCCTGAGAAACAAGTCGCCCCACGCACTAGATGTGGAGAACGGCGAGAGTTGGTCAGTGTCTGGTTATCATGTCTTCGCAAGAATTAGGAGTAAGTTTGGATGAGTATTTACAACAACATTCGCTCTACTCTTGAGAGCCACCTAGCTAATACGGCTAATCTACCTGATATAGCCTATGAGAACGTCCTGTATGAGCCTACAACGGGCAACAGCTTCCTTAAGGTAGCCTTTGTACCCGTAGAACGTAGGCCCGCTGTACGGGGCTTAAATCCGCAACAAAGGTATAGTGGGGTATTCAGAGTTTTCTGTTATACTCCAGAGGGTAATGGTCCCGCTGCCGCTGATGCTCTTGCCGATAAAGTTTTAACAGCTTTTGAAGCGACCACAGACATCTCTTTCACCCCTGCTGGTGGAGACCAAACTATAGTCTCTGTCGATTACGCAGAACGAGATAACGGGTTCGTTGATTCCCCTTGGTATTACACGGTTGTTAATATCGGTTGGTACATCTACTCCCAGTAAAGGAATTGCTATGTATAAAGCAAAGAAGAATTTCGCATGTCAAGGTAAGACCTACCTTGAAGGTGATAAAATCCCCGCAGAACTTGCCAAAGGGCTACCAACACACTTGGTAGAGTCTCCAAAGGCTAAACAAACATTTACTTATAAAGATACTCTTGAAGGAGATAACTAATGGCTTTTGCACAAGGTAGTCGTTCCAGCTTGGCTTATATTGCTGAAACTGCATTCGGCACAACACCAACTACACCAACATTTGCAAACCTTCCTATTAACTCGCATTCCTTGGACTTGACCAAAGATCGTGTTGAAGGTAATGAAATTCAATCTGACCGTATGCCACGGGTTGACCGTCACGGCAACAAGCAAGCTAAGGGTTCCCTTGAAGTTGACCTCCGTAAAGGTGACTTTGACGAACTGATGGAAAGTGCATTCCTTAACTCTTATGCGACTGATGTCCTTAAGATTGGCACAACTCCTAAGTACTTCTCTATGGAAGATGCAGCTAACGAGATCGCCCAGTTCCGTCTGTTTACTGGTATGTCCGTCTCCTCCATGAACGTCTCCATTGCACCTAACCAGATGGTTACAGGTAGCTTTGAGATGGTCGGTAAGAGCATGACACAGGCTGGTACAACTGGTTCCACTGGTGGCACCCCTACAGCTTCTTCTACTAACGCCCCATTCGATAGCTACTCAGGTACTATCTCTGATGGTGGTTCAGGTATTTCTATCGTTACTTCCATTGACTTCTCCTTGACTAACTCCTTTGCCCCTACTTTCGTAGTTGGCTCTGACTCTGCACAGCAGCTTGAGTTTGGTCGTGCAGTTGTTGAAGGCACAATGACAGTTTATTATGAAGACGAGACGCTGATTAACAAGTTCTTGAATGAAACTGAATCATCCCTCTCGGTATCTGTGAACGACCCAACAGGTCTGAACGCATACACCTTCGATTTCCCACGAGTTAAGTACAATGGCGCTTCTGTTCCCTTGCAGAACCCAACATCACGTTTGATTACTCTTCCGTTTGTCGCACTTTACGACACAACAGAGAACACAAACCTGAAACTTACTCGTACATCCTAATCCCTAGCTAGGGTAGGGGAGCATTGGTGTCGGGTCCGATGCTCCCCACTATTAAATCACCCGACGTAATCTCGACAAACATCAAAATAAGGAATCCCGATATGGACCTGATGAACATTGGTACTACAAAAGAAACTACAGACGTAACCCTGTATAACCCTGTTAACTCTGAAATCCTTACTAACGAGGATGGATCAGAGATGACCATTACAGTACATGGGCCGTACTCGAAGAAATATAAGACTATCTCTCACGCTCAACAGAACCGTCGCTTGATGAAAGCTCAACGGACGGGTGGTAAACTGAACCTTACGGCTGAAGAAATCGAAGCCTCTGGTCTAGACCTTCTCGTTAAGTGTGTTGATGGTTGGAGCATTACTCTTGGTGGAGAAAAGCCAGAATGTAAGGAAGCTAAAGTACGTGAAGTATTTGAAAAGCTGCCTTGGGTTCGTGAGCAAGTTGATGCCGCCCTTGGTGATGCTCAGGCTTTTTTGGACAAGTAAGAGCAGAGCTAGAGGAGTTCGCTGAACACTCCTTTAAGATGGGTAGGAAGGTCTCTGGTGGCAAAGGTAAAGCCACAGAGGCCGACCATCTCGCTCAAGTCGCCAAACAGTTGGGGAAGGATGTATCAGATATTGAACAAGCTAACTCTGATGCACTCTTCCCTGACATAGCCTCATACGTGTGGGCCACTTTCCTCTCTCTACATGATGGTAGAACTTATGGGATGAGTGGCCCTAACCCTATTTCCTACGACATAATCAAGGCTTGGTGCGACCTTTATGGGGTTTTACTTAATCCGTGGGAAATAGATACTATTAAAGCCCTTGATAATCTCTGGATTAAAATCACAAGTGAGGAAAACGGTTAATGGCTGATCTGATTGAAATTGGCGTCTCTTTTGTTGATAAAGGCGACGGGATGAAGAAGGCAGTTTCGACTGTCGAGCGTCTCGAAGCTAAGATGATAAAGTTAATCAAGGCCCAGAATCTAGGCACAATCTCAACTGACCGTTTCCATAAGGCTATGGTTATTGCTGGTCGTGAGCTTAAGAAGAACTCTGATTTTACTGGCCTCAACGCCTACAACTCCATTCAAAAGTATGTGGCTGCTAAGAAGAGAAGCATTCAGGCTGAACAAGATAGTGCTAAAGCTATTGCTGCGGAAGCCCTCGCTCTAAAAAGCAATAAAGCTGCTCTTGATGCACAGAGAACTTCGACCAAAGCAAATACGGCAGCTTTAAACTCTTTCCGTACACAGACTGATGCTGTCTATAGGGCAGAGCAGAAGTTGCTTAGCCTCAAGAAGTTGCTTAGGACAGAAGTCGCTAATAATAACATGACCATGCGTGAGGCTGCTGCTGTACAGATGCAGTACAAGCGGTCTCTTGATACTATGGGTGGCGGACTACAGCAAACTAAGAACAAGATGAGTTCTATGGGTGTCGTTACCCAACAAGCTGGTTATCAGCTAGGTGACTTTATCGTTCAGGTTCAGGGTGGACAAAGTGCATTTATTGCATTTAGTCAACAAGCGACACAGATGGTTGGCTTCCTACCCCTTATGGCAGCTAGACTTGGTATCACCACCGCTGCTGCTGTTGGGCTTAGTGCTGCACTTGGTATTGGTATTCCTATTGTGTCAAGCCTCGCAATGGTTTTCTTTACAATGTCTAAATCTTCTAAAGACGCAGCGGAAAGTGTAGATGCATTAAAAGAGGCCCAAGAGGGTCTTAATACTGCAACTGGGGATTACGCAAACAAGTTAGACCAACTTAGGTTCGGAGTTGATACCTCTGAGGAAGCTACTGTTTTAAGAGAAATTGCGGATTTGCGCAGAATAGACGCCGACCTCAAGGCAAGATATCTCGCAACTGATAGCCTTGGGACAAGACAGCGCCTAGCTGAAGAGGCTTTGTTGAATAAAGCCAAGATGAGCGGCTTGCAAGCTCAAGCAGACGCTCTTGCGGAGATAAGGGGGGAATATGAAACTCAAAAGGCCCTCTCCGAAGGTCAAATCGCAGCCAGAGAAAAGTTTAATGCCCTTCTAAGAGATAGACAAAAGTTAGACTGGGAGAATATGCAAGCCGCAAAGGCTGACATAGTCACGATGCAGCGGGCTAATGATTTAAAGGCTATTGAGATCAAGCATGGTCAAGATTCCCTCGAATACATAAACGAACAACATAGAGTAGGTCGCCTTTTACTTGAGCAACGTATTGAAGAGGAAAGGCTCTCTGAGGGATTAGCGGATAACTTACGTGAGGGTCTTGGCCTTGCGCAAGCCTTTGAACTTGTTGATATGGGGGCTGGCATAAGAGCCGCTGAAAGAGACACTCAAGACCTTATCACCAGATTAACTAAAGCGGTTAATCTCGCCTCTATACTTGACACAGTTAAAGGTGGCAAGACTTATAGTGGTCGAGGTTCCAGCGAGGGTGCAGGTGCAACTGCTGGGGAAAAAGCCCTACTTAGTATGGGTGGTGAATACATTCCATATAAAGACAAGACTGGCAGTAAAGGTGGTGGATCAAAATTCGATGCAGACAAATACCTTGCTAACTTAATCAAAGAGGCTAAACTAAAAACCTCTCTTATTGGCTTGTCTGAACAAGAAATCGCTAAGAAAACACTGCTGCATACTCTTGAAGAGAAGGGTATTGACCTTAACGACGACAGGGTTAAAGTCCTCCTAGAGGAACAAAAGAACTTAGACGAACTACAGAAGGCTTATGATAGCCAGCAGGAGATGGTCGGGATGTTCAAGAACACCATGACTAACGCTCTTACGTCAATCATTGATGGTTCTAAGTCTGTCGCTAGTGCATTTAAGGGCATGATCCTACAAATGCTAACCTCCTTAGTTCAGAGTAAGTTCATACAACCTCTTGTAGCTGGTATGTCAGCAGGGTTTGCTGGTACGGCTGCTTCTGCTGGTACTAGCGCTGCTGTTGGTGGTGCTACAGGTGGCATGATGGCTGGCATTGGTGCCACTGTAGGCACTGCTGGTGCTGCTCTAGTGGGTGGCGGTATGAGTGCCTTTGGTATGACTGCTGCCTCTGGTGGTGCTATTGCTACTGGTATGGCTGCTATGCCCGCTCTGGCTGCAATCGGTGCTGTCGCTGCTCCACTACTTGCTGTTGCTGCTGTATTCTCCTTCTTCAAGAAGAAGACTAAAGAACTTGATAGTGGCCTTAATGTAACAGTTAAGAACATGGATACTTTTGTCGAGAGCTTTAGTAAAGTTCAGACCTCTAAGTTCTGGGGTATGAGTAAGTCAGAATCTACGACCACTAGTGCTGCATCTGATGTTGTAGCTAACCCTATCATTGCAGCGGTTAGTGAAATCCAGAACCAAGTTGTTAAGGCTGCGGATGCACTTGGTATTGCCTCTGATGCTTTCGAGGGCTTCAGTCATGAGTTCAAGGTTTCCCTTAAAGGGTTGACTGAAGAACAAGCTATGGCGAAGATTAACGAAGAACTGGTTAAGATGGGTGATTCTTTCGCCTCTATGACTGGTCTCTTCTCTACTATGAATGAACTTCTTGCTGTCACACAACAGCGGATGGACCTTGAGACTAAACTTCTCAACATGCAAGGTAATGTAGTAGAACTTCGTAAGCAGGAGCTTGATGCTGTTCATATCCTTAACAAAGGTCTTGCTGCACGTATCCAACTCCTTGAAGCTGAAGCTGATATGTCAAGTGCCTTGGCTGCATTTGCATCTGGTATTTCACAACAACAAGGTATTATCAAGTCTGCTGTAGATGCCCTTATTGAACCTCTTCTGGAGGCTATCAATAAAGTTAAAACTCAGGCTGAAGCCTCTTATAAAATCTTTAGTGAGGCTGCTGATAAAACTAGGGTTGAAGCAAAGACTATCGTTGACCTTCTAAGGGGTGCTTTAGATGCAAGAACCATCAAGTCTGAGGGCTTGGAGCTTATGCGTTATAAGCAAGCACAACGACAGCTTACAGCTTTTGCTGGTGGTGCATCTTTCGATCAAGCCTCTTTGTCTAAAGCGACAGAAGGTGTGTCGATTGACAGTCAGAAGTTCTTTGGTAGCTTTGAGGATTATGCTCGTGACTTCTATAAGACACAAATTAACCTTGAGCAACTTGAGAAGAAAGCATCTGAACAACTTACCGATGTAGAAAAGCAGATTGAGTTAGCTGAAAAAGCCTATGAAACTGCTATGGGTACTTATGAAGAGGCCGTAGACACTAATACTGCTCTTAAAACCCTTCTTGAAGACCTTGCAGCCTACACTGAAGTTGCAGCACGTAACGAACCGTTCATCGACCAGATTAAAGCTGAAGGTGATCGTCAAGTTGAACTTCTGGATCAAATCCTGAAAGAGACGACACTCCAAGTAAATGCAGCTCTGGGTCTTACTAGCTCCGTAGCTGACCTTGTTGGGTCTAACATAAGTGTTGGTGAAGCTATAGAAGTCCTTGGCTTAAGTGGCGAAGAGCTTCTTGCTGCTGTAACAGCCTTGGATAACCCAGTTGCTGAAATCGGCATTAACATCAATAACCTTAATAACACTATTGGTGCAGCACTAGGCGGTCTTGGTTCTACTGTATCTAGCTTGTATGGTGGTTTTAACGGTCTTGTTAACTCCAACAATAACTTGATAGCTGCAATCAATGCTGCTGCTGCTGCATCTGCTGCATCTGCTGGTGCTGCTGCTAGTGCTGGTGGTGGGGCTACTGCCTCTGGTCCAAAGACTATTACCATTGTTAGTACTTTTGGTGGTGGCCTTGGTGGTGCATCTGGTGTTGTTCTTAGTGATGGTCGTACCTTCAAAACTGGCAAAGGTATTGGCAATGCCGCTGAAATCAGAAATGCTAAAGCAATGGCTCGTGCTGCTATTATAAAAGATGGCAACATCCCGGGATTTGCTAATGGTGGTATGCACTCAGGTGGTCTTCGTCTTGTAGGTGAGAATGGCCCAGAGATTGAAGCTACGGGTCCATCTCGTATCTACTCTAACCAACAAACTAAGGGCTTGATGTCCAATGACGGTTCTTCAGAGACTGTCGCTGAACTTCGTATGTTACGCCAAGAAATCTCTGAGATGAAGGCTGAACAGCGTAAGATTGGTGTAGAAAATGTCAAGTACAACAAGAAATCCTATGACCTTAACCGTCAGTGGGATGTCGTCGGTCTCCCAGCTACAAGGACTTCGTAAAAAATGAGAGTACTTATCCCCTTTACTGTAAAAGACAGTAATCTTATTTCATCTAGCATACCTGAAAATGATTACCCTGTGTGGAGCAGTGTTACAAGTTATGTAGCAGGGGATTTAGTAATCTCAACTGTAACTCACCGTATCTACGAAGCTCTCCAACCCAGCACCAATATTGACCCAACTACGGATTTCTCTGATCCCCCGTACTGGTTAGATATTGGTGCCACTAACAGGTGGAAAGCCTTTGACCAGACTATTAGCGACCCTGTTACCGTCCCAGACGGTGTTAACATTATTCAGTATGAGTTAAACTCTTTTGGTGTTCCAGCTAACAGTGTCACCCTCTTTGGTCTTAAGGGTCGGTTAACCTCTCTTGTAGTTACTGATGCTACGGAGGGGGAGGTCTATAACGAGACTATTAACTTGATTGATAATGCTCTGGTTAACGACTGGTTTACTTACTTCTTTGAACCCGCTCGTGTTAAAAGCGAAGCAATCTTTGAGGGTATCCCACCTTATGCTAATGCAACATACAACATCTCTGTATTTGACGACACAGTAAATGAACCTATCCTTGGTCAAATTGTTCTTGGGCAAGAGTATATTCTTGGTCAAACAAGTTATGGAACTTCTGTTTCTATTGAAGACTTCTCCAGAAAAGAACGAGATGCCTTTGGTAACGCTATTATCGTAGAACGTCCTTTTGCTAAGCTCATTGACTTTGATTTTGTCGTCAATACAAATGAGGTACGAAGGGCAGCTATTCTGCTAGAACAAGTTAGGGCGACACCTGCTGTTTATTACGCTGGTCCAGATACCGAAAGGTTTGGTACTACAGTTTACGGCTTCTATAGAAGTTTCTCTATCAACCTAAGTGGCCCTGCCATCTCTAATGTAACACTCGAAGTAGAAGGACTTACCTAATATGGCATACCCCCCAATTACTGCACTACCAACAGCCCCATCCCGACAACGACCAGAAACTTTTGCTGATGAATCAGATGCTTTCGTAGGGGCTATGGGTCCATTTGGTACGGATGTAAACTCTGCTGGTACTTATTTTGAGACTACAATCGCCTCAGCAGAGGCTGCTGTAGCTGCCGCTGAAGCTGCTGCTGCTACTATTGGTAATGAAACTGCCGCTAGTGCAGCCTCAGCCCTTGCCGCTGCTACAAGTGAGACTAATGCAGCTAACTCTGCTTCTGCTGCTGCAACTTCAGAAACAAATGCTGAGGCTTCCGCCGTAGCATCCGCTGTCAGTGCTTCTCAATCAGCCGCAGCCTCAATCATTTATGCAATTGCGTTAGGATAACCCCACATGGCCTTCAATAATTATGTCTCTAGTGCCGTTGGCACATCCCCAGTAACAATTCACACCGTAGCAACAGGACAAGAAGTCATTGTTGTCGGCCTTAACCTAGCTAATACCACAGCAAGTCAAATCTCCGTAGATGTACAAATTGCTGGTGTTTACTTAATTAAGGGTGCAGCTATCCCAGCGGGATCAGCCCTAAGCGCCCTAGACGGTAAGATTGTCATGGAAGTAGCGGATACTTGTGTCGTCACATCGAACACTGCTGCATCCTGTGACGTGATCTTGTCGGTACTTGAGCAAGGTGAAAGCTAATGGCTGGTTATATCGGGAGTAAGGCGGTCAACCTCAGTACCACTGGGGCTGATATCAATGGTAATGCTAACGTAGACGGTACACTTGATGTTACTGGTGCATTCACTTCGCTAGGCATCGACGACAACGCTGCGTCTACTGCTGTTACTATTGATGCTAGTGGTAACGTGGGTATTGGTACGGCTTCGCCTAGTGAGTTGATTGAGATCGAAGATGGCAACATGTTGTTTACTAATACGGTAAGCAATGACAGCCGCATCTACTTTACACACACGACCACCGCCAGCCGCCGTTCATACATTGGCGCACTAGAGGCTACAGGCACTGGGAATTCGTTGATATTTGCTCCCAATGCTAACGGCTTTGACGCAGCAGAAGCCATGCGCATCGATGCCAGCGGCTCCGTGCTTGTGGGTCAATCTAGTACGACAAACCCTGCGGGGGCAAATACGGTTGGTCATGCGCTTACGGCAAGTGGGCTTTTTTCTATTACACGTGATGCGGACTTTGCTGGTAACTTTAACCGAAAAACATCTGATGGTGATATTATCCGTTTCAACAAAGACGGCACCACGGTGGGGAGTATTGGCAGTATCGGTGGGGTTTTGTCATACATCGTCCTTGACCCAAGATCGGGCGGGGTGGGTTTCAGGGGTACAAATACTAACGCAATCCTTGCGGCTAACAACGCTGGCGCTGGAACAGATAACTTAACAGACTTAGGCGCACCCGCTTTCCGCTTCGATGACATCTATGCCACCAACGGCACAATCCAAACATCTGACCGCAACGAGAAGGAAGCCATTGCATCCCTCACACCTACTGAGATGCTTGTCGCTGCACGTCTGTCCACCAGCTTTAAGAACTTCAAGTGGAAGGATGCTGTCGCTGAGAAGGGTCTAGACGCAGCCCGTTTGCACTCAGGTATCATTGCCCAAGATGTGCAAGATGCTTTCGCAGCAGAAGGCTTAGATGCTGGTGACTACGCCATGTTCATCTCTAGCACTTGGTGGGAAACTCAGACTGACGTTCCTGCTGTAGAGGCTGTTGCTGAAGTGGTAGACGAAGAAGGCAATGTAGTAACTGAGGCAGTGGAAGCTAAAGATGCCTACACTCGCACAGACACCTACGACACGCTAGAAGAAGCCCCAGAAGGTGCAACTGAACGCACCCGATTGGGTGTACGTTATCCTGAGTTGTTGGCCTTCGTTGCAGCTTACAGCGACCAACGCTTCCTCGCAATTGAGGCTCGACTAACAGCACTGGAGGCTACACCATGAGTGGATACATAGGCACACAGCCAGTCCCACAGGCTACACAGCACCGTGAAGCATTCACAGCTACAGCCTCTCAGACATCCTTCCCAACAGCAGGTTACACCCCTCAGTTCGTAGACGTGTACCTCAACGGCGTTAAGCTAGCTGCTGCGGACTACACAGCTACTAATGGTTCAGACATCGTGCTGACTACAGGTGCAGCTCTGGACGACATCCTTGAGATCGTTGCTTATACACCTTTCGAGGTAGCTAGTCAGACGTTCACAGGGACGACTACAATTGATGTGTTGTCTGTTACTGGTGCAGCTACAGGTACTGACCTTACGCTGTCTGGTGGGCTTTATGTGGGCGGTGCAGTAGCAGCCAACTATCTGGATGATTACGAGGAGGGGACTCTTTCTGGTGTAGTGCTTACTCCGAATACGGGGACAATTACAACTCGCTCTGGATATGGGACACTTTCATACACAAAGGTTGGAAGAACTGTTAACCTGCAAGGAATGATTGGAGTTGGCTCTGTATCGTCTCCTACAGGAAGTGTTTCATTTCCACTTCCTTTTGCAGCAGCATCACTATCTGAGGCTTCAGAATGGTCAGTTGGAAGTGCTATTTGGACTGATGACGGGACTGGAACATCGACTGGATATCCAATACTTCTGACTTCAGGGTCAACAGCTTCTGTTAAAATGGACGCAAGTGTCCTTGCTGGGTTTGACTTTTTAACCCTGAACATCAGCTATTCAGCAGCATAACCACCCCTGTTGGATCACAGGGTAGTCAGGTGGCAATAACGCCACGATAAAACAGGGAGCCTAACATGGCCTTAACAGAACGCACCATCATCGACAAATACGAAGTAGTCGGTGAATTCAAGCACATCCAATGTCGTCACGCCACTATCATCGAACGTGATGGCGTAGAGATCAGCCGTAGCTTCCACCGCCACGTCATTGCACCCTCAGACGACGTGACAGGGGAGCCACAAGAGGTTCAAGCATTGGTAGCACTGATGCACACCCCAGAG
>Ga0208643_1001711_pt1 | contig 11619 bp, 20 predicted proteins | sample VirMetDEL_Nov_12_FD_184516 | JGI IMG/M metagenome (GOLD analysis project Ga0208643, IMG submission 184516) | Aqueous microbial communities from the Delaware River and Bay under freshwater to marine salinity gradient to study organic matter... | ecosystem: Environmental > Aquatic > Marine >... | reverse complement strand
TGATAACCACCTATTCGCTTTTCGTCAGGTCGTAAACCTCTTTCAAATTCTTTAATCTTTCGTTCCTTTAACGTTTCTTTGTCGCTTAGTACTATTTCTTTTACCAGTTGCTCCATTGTTGATTTGTTCAGTATCGGTTGCAACCTCTGTTGATATTGTTTTGCTGATATTCCCATTTTTACCACAATCTAAACATTTACACTCTTTTGATATTTTTGGATTGTTTATAAACTCATCAATCAAATTATTATCTGTTTGATTTGTATTTTTTAAAATCCATTCTCTTTTACTTTCTTTACAAAGTTTTAACCATTGCTCAGCATCATTGCCAAAAATATGTTTTCCGAATATTTCCATTTTATTACTTTTTTAATAAACAAAGGCGATTAAAATTAATTAATCGCCTTACATCCTTGTTGTTTACCTCTAAACATTTTATACTATGAATAAACAAAGTTAATAAAAAAAACCATTGCTTTTACACAATGGTTAAAAATTATTTTTAATTAATTGTTACGCTACTGGAACTATTGCACTTGTAGCTCCTTTGTAATAACGTGTGCCTATCTTTGCGGTTGCAACCGAATTAACACTATCATACAATTGTACAACGATTGAACTTGATGTTGTAAAAGCATCAGTTGGCTCAAATTCGTACTCTTTAGTAGTACTATTGTAAGTTAAAGATAAAGCCACAATAGTTGTTGCAGTTCCGTCAATAGTTACTCTTAGATTTGCTATTGCAATACCACCTAATGTAGTTGATTGGTTCATGTTAAATGTAGGTTTGAAGTAAACTTTGTCAGAACTTACATCAGCTCTACCAGTCATTACAATATCTGTAATAGGGTTAATATCACTATTAACGTTAAAATCTAAAATAGACGCATCTAACAAAGCAACGTCTCTATTAAATTGTGTTTCGTTGATTAATTGCATTGTTACTGATACACTTGCAGAAGTATTACCATCTGTAAACATATAAGTACCACTATTCAACATACCTAAATCGAAACCGCTTAAAGTAGTTCCGTTAGTTGCTCCAGCTACCGCACCGCTTGAAAATACAAAAAGTACGTCAAATGCTTGGAATGAATTATAAGAATATAAAGCATTTGCAAACTTCCAACCACCTTTTAGAAATTTAAAAGTAAAGTTAGGTAAACCATTTCTAACTACTGACATAACACCACCTTGATACTCCTCAGTAGTTGCCTCAGGCGTGTTATTTGTAGCCTCAACCGCTCCTAATACTGGAATAAAATTCCCTAATTGGATTTGGTCGTTAACTAATTCCAAATCGAATGTATCAGTAGTTAGGTTTATTGCCCAACCTTTTGGCGTCATAATAAAGCCAGTCAATCTACCCTCTTGCAAAATGCAGTCAGGTAAACCTAAGTTCTTACGTGTAGTAAGACAATCTTTTTGATTATATAAAACCATTTTATTTTATTTATTAAATTATACAATTTACGTTTATTCGCGTTTTAAAAGTAATCACTTTACAATCTACGACATCAATTATAGTATTCTCACGTTTACCGCTATTTGATGTTTTAATATCGTTTGTATTACTTTCTTGACCTAAATTAGGCTCGTCTCTTTGTGTGAATCTATTTTCAAAACTTCCAAACACCTCAATATTCCCATTACTTGATAACGCATTCTCAACAACCGCCCAAACTGGATTTAAAACTTTTACGTAACTTTCTGTATTACGCCATTCGTTGAATTTGTCTGTTTTAGTTCCGTGCATCAAAACAAGTCTTACATCAGTAGTTATCCATCCTTTAAACTCGGTATATTCGTTTAAAACATACCAAATTAATGGATATTTACTACTATTCATTTTCTTGTTTTGGTCAACTATCCAAAGATTTAATTCTTTTTGGTCTCCGTAACCGAACTTAATCGATTTATTACTTTCTCCGTAAGTTAAACCCTCAAATACTTTCTTTAATGCACTTGCGACTATCATATTGAAAATCTATTAGATTTTGTTGTATCTGTGAAAATATAACAATTAGCATCAGGATAATTCGTTGGATTATCTTTTAGAAATTGTATTAAATTAACCTCGTTGTTAGTGTTGTTTCCGTTGAAATAATCAACAAAACAAACCCCATCAATAAAGTTTACTCTTGGCGCACATTCATAACTTGTGAACCCTTGATACATTTCTAAAAAAGTATTCCAATTTTTTACTAATAATGGTTTATGATTTACAACGTCAGCGTTTTTTGCTTGAAGTTGTACTTGACCTACACCAGTCATAGTAGTTAAATTATCACGATACCATTCACACCAAACATAAGGAGTTAACAAACTTTCTTTAAAAAGTCCATTTTCGTAAACAAGTCCACGCCAAACATAGGTTTTATCATCTTTAGTGTATTCAACACCATTTACTAAATCTTTCCATTTTTGGTCTGCATCATCGTTTAATTCTCCATCTGTTATTTGTGAGTTTAAATCAGCAAAAAGAGAAGTTCCTAAAGCATTAGTTAGTAACTTAGGCACACAAGAATCAATATAAGCATTAACTTGTTCGTTAATACCAGTATTAGCCTCGTTAACATTTGATATTAAAAAAGATCTATTAAACTCTTGTGTGCTTATAAGGTACATAATTAATTACTTTTTAGGTGTTATTTTAATTCTTTTGCAATTCCAGCTTTAATTAACGCTTCTGCTTTAATTCTATGTGGAGATACTTTTATACCTACTTTATAGTGTTTAGTTTCTGCGATAATTTCAACATTCAGTCTGTCAGCGTACTTTATTTTAGTACCTTTTTCAGCGTTCTCTAACAACATTGCCTTACTTGAATAGGTTGTTGCTTCTGTTTTTTCTTTTGCCATTATTATTTAAGATTTAAAATTACTAATTAAACTACTGGTACTTCAATATCTGTTAAAATTCCAGCAATGTCATCATAAACGATTGAACCAGCGTCCCCACGTTTGATATAAGTTCCCATAAACGCCTCTAATTTTTTAGATACTAAATTTTTAGAGAAGTCATCATTTTCGTAACCCTCATCATAAGTTACGTTTTCAGCCATAACTAAGTTGAATTTTTTCAAATCTCCAACTAATATGTGTGTATCAGGAAATTTATTTCTAAATACAACATTTACAGAACCTACTTTAGTTCCATCAGGAGATACAAATGGAGGTACAATATAATCCCCTTGAGAGTTTTTAATACCTTTCATTTTAGCTTCCCAAACTGTGTTTAACACACAAGTAAGTTGACCTTTGAAGTTAGCTAAACGAACTTGTGTAGCAACCGCCATAATAACGTCAAAAATGTTAGCAGTTGGATAATATTCTGCTAATTGAGTAGGCACAACAAATGCTGAAGCTACTCCAGTTGCAGTAATACCCTCTAAATTGTTACCAGTTCCATCTCCTGACAATGCGCCATCGTCCATTGTTTGCTCCATTAATTCGTTAGCGTGTTCCATAAAATCAGAAACAACTGCTGGTGCGTGGTTCATTAATCTTTTAGTAAATTTCCAACGTACCGCAACCTCTTTTACCGCTTCTTTGTCTGTTTTCCACTCTGCATCTGCTAATGGTTTTAATCCACCCTCCGCAATAAATTCAGCGTCTCCCTCTTCATTGTAACGTGAAGTATGATAAATAGCTTCTGTTCCAGGTTGGTTTTTAATTGTAATCAATGGTAAAATAGCCAAATCAGGTTTTGGAGTTTGTCCAATTTCGTTGTCAATATAGTTACCAAACAAAGGTGAAAATCCGTTTGTTGCATTAGGCACAACGTTTGCAGTAGTCATTAATGCTGCAGCTTTAATTGTTGTGTCTGCATTATAAGACTTGTCATTTTCCTTAAAGTTTTCAGCATTTTCTTTAAAGAATGTAGTTAAAACACCCTCTTTGTCTGTTGCTAATCCTTTGCTTTGTTCTAAAATCTGTGCATTGATTTCAGTACCTAAAAACTCTTTTAAAGTTTCTTCTTGTGTTTTCAATTCAGCAGTTACTTGCTCTTTTGTCATTGATTTATCAATCAACGATTCTAAATGCCCTAAATATTCGTTTTGAATATCGGCTTGCTTCTCAATTTCTAATGCTTTAAATTGAGTTAAATTAAGGCTCTTTGTAGCCAAAAATTGTTCAAATTTGTTCATTGTTCTAATTTTTAATAAATAAGTTAAATTTCTGTTTGTTCTCGATTTGAGTGTCCTCTGACGGCTCATCAGTTGAAGTGTTTTCAACGGCTTCAAATGTTTTATTTTCTAATGTAGGTGTTGCGGAATTACTTCCCATAACTACTGCACTACCCTCTATAATTTTTGCTTCTTTTACTACCCAAAAATAACCTCTTTCATCAGCTACTTCTTTGTTAGCTATTAATGGATAGAACTCATCCCATAACGCTTTATATTCTTTGTCATATTCAGCCTCTGTGTTAATTGCTAATTCTAATTGAACGTAACGCATACCAACTGAATGATTTTTAACCCAACCATTAGCATATTGATTAAGCATAAATTCATTACGCTTTTTATCTATTGTGCTTTCAAATATTAAAGCCTCAGTTTTTCCATCGTATGGTAAACCTAATTTTTTCCAAGTCATTGACTGAACATAACCTTTAGCGTTATCACTGATAACTTTGTCAAATTCTCTTTCGTGTTCTTGTAAGTGCAAAAATGAAGTATTATCTTTTACAGATTTATTCCAAATTCCGTTAACGTGCAAATCATTATGACTATCTAAAAAATTAGTAGTGTTGATAACAACTTTTACATTTAATTGATTAGGTTCTTGCATTTGCTCTTGAATATCCTCTTTAGTTGTGTCGATTTTTACCGACGTATCTAAATAACTAAAAGAAACTGCATCGGCATTTTTAGTAACTGATTTCTTAATAGAAACTAATTCTTTTTTATTTTCTACTAATGCTTTGAATAAATCCTCTCTTGTTGCAAATTCCTTATTTGGAAACTCTAATACTTTTATCATTTTAATACAATATTATGTTTTAACATCGCTTTTTTTGCTTTTAAGCTATTAATTAAAGATAGATTTGGATGTTCTCTACTTTCTAATTCTTTAATTTTATTGTCTATTTCTTGTTTTGTTTTTTCTAATTCCGCTCCCATAAATCAGTTAATTTATTTTTTAAATCCGTTTCATTCATTCCTAACTCTTTAGCAAGATTTAAATTCTCTAACATTACTTTTAAGTTGTTTACTCTGTCAATTTCAAATACCGCATTAAATGGTAAATGTTTAAATGTTCCTCTTAAATCCTCAACTTCATAAACTAACTCCCAAAGGTCAGTTTCTTGGTTAAGTTTTGGCATTAGTGAATAATCAATAAAAGCACCTAAAGACTTTTCCTTATTTTCGTAAGTACTACCTTTTGAAACAATGTCTAAAACATCTTTAGACATTCCGTACATATTACCTATAATGGTTAAATCAGCAATATAGCTATCGTCTAACTTAAGACTTTGCAAATTACTTACCATTTGAGTAATATCCACCTTACTTGGTGTAACTACGATATTTTTATTTAACAAACCACTAACAACAGACTTTTGTTCTGTATCATCCATTGGTTGCTTATAAATATCGCTTTCATCACTTTGACCGCTTACTAAAAATTTAGTAGTAAATAGTAAATTTCTATTTTTAGCAGTTAGTGAAAGTTCGCTATTTAAGACAACTTGATATAATGCGTCTAATCTGCTATTGCCTTTTAACCAATTACCACTAACTCCATTTGATAAATCAGATAGTATGTATAAATTCTTAAACTTTAATTGTTGTTTTTCTCCGTTTTGGTTAATATAGGTAAATGTGTCATTACGCATATTGTTTCGACTTTCACTACCATATTTTGAGAATGTCAACTTACCAAATTTTTTAATTTGTTTGTCAGTAAAATCAATTCCTACCGGATTTAAACAATAAGTAACATCGCCCTCTTTATAAATATAACACGTTCCTAAATCTCTATAAAAAGAAATATCCCAACGCAAATCAATCCAACTTTGCCAGTCGTTAGGTTGTTTAGATTGTGAATATAAAAAATCCTTTTCAACTTCTTTATTATCTAAATACCTATCTATTTTTGCTTGTGAATATAAATCTGCTCTAAATGATAATACTTTTAATAATGCTGGATTATTTAAACATTGTTCAAGTTTAGCCTTTTCGCTTTTCCATTTTTTAGTAGTTCCATTTTGAAACATATCCATAATGGAATAGAAAAAATTACCAGCACTATCACGCTCAACGTAATTAGGTAAGTTGTTTTGATTTCCCCATGAAAATGAAAAATGACCCATATTATAAAAGTAAAAAAGCCTTAACCGAATTTAATCAGTTAAAGCTTCCTTGTATTTTAGTTGTGTTTACGTTCATTGTTTGTACTATGCTACTTCACATAGTTAATGCAAATATATAATATTTATTTAAACTAATTACAAATAAGTTAAATTATTTTTATTACTCTTTTAGCTTGTAAATATAAAGCCACATATCTAATAGGGTCTATTAAGTGATTATCTACATCCTCAGGCACTTGAATAACTTTACCATTAGTGTCTTTTTTCCAACTATAATTTTCAGCCTCATACTTAATGTTATGCGAAATTGACGTATAATAAACTTTAATGTTTTGTAATAAATCTATTCCATCTAATATACTATCATTTGGTTTTAATGTTGCAACGGCTCTTTTCCAACCATTAGTACGTAATGCATTAATTTTTAAAGGTCTGTTGTTATCGCAAATTATATCGCACTCTTTACGAATGTTTAATTTAGAAAATAACCAAGTTACTAAACCCTCGTTTCTGTCTTTTAATAATACTCTTTCGTGTGGTGTTAATTTTTCTTTTAGTTCGTCCTCACTTGAATAATTTAACTCATTCACATAAATTGCACCATCGTAATATTTAACTTCAACTATTCCAAACTTATCAACTTTTCCCCAGTCAACACCATACAAAATAACATTAGTATCTAATCGTAAATAATCATAATAATCGATTTCCTCCCAATCTGTAAATATTCTATCAGGTCGTTCCGCTTTAACCCCTAATCCGTAAATATCCCACTTTACTATTGATGCACTTCTTTTCTCTTCATTCAGTACGCAACGTAATAATTCTTTTAAGTATTTACTTTCAAAATTAAGAGGGTTTTTATCAAAGTCATATCTAACCGCCTCAATTTCTTGTATTAGTTCGTTTTCTACAACATAAGAACGTTTAACTGGTTGGTATGATAGTATTTTATTTCTTTGCTCAATAGGACAAAAAGGATTGTCTTTAAATGTTGAATGAATAACTAAGCATCGAGGGTCTTTTTGCACGTCATCGCTCCAATGGTCTTTTTTAGGGTTTAAATCAATAAACATAAAATCAGACGTTCTCATGTCAATTTGGTCAAACGTGTCTTTACTAATTTTGTAAGGCTCATTTAACCAACTTGCATCTTGCTCTAATCCGTGAACCGCCTCCTCGTCATCTGTTCCGTGAATTTCAAAAGTACTACTTGTTGAATAAGTAAATATTGATTCTGTTTTGTTAAATTCTTGGTTTACTTTGTATCGGTTTGTTTTACGTAAATGTTTAATAGCATCGTTTAAAACTGTCTTTTTACAATCTGTTTTAGTATCACGCCAAGCGGTCAATCGTTTGAACTCGTTTTGCCTTGCATATAAATCGTAACAATCGATTAAAGATATTGTTTTACTTGAACGAGAAGAGCCACGATTTAAAATGTATTTGTATCGGTTGTATCTGTAATTTATATCAAACTCTTGTAAGTTGTTAATATCACACAAATAACTCATTGATTCATATGTATCAAGTCGATATTTTTTTAAATCTACCTCAGTATCAAATTTATATTTATAATCGCCACTTTCTTTATCAAGTCCATAAAACTCAAAAATGTTATCTTGCTTTTTTTTAACAAAATAACATTTTAAATGTATAGCCTCCCAATTCTTTTGAAATACTATTGTGGCTTTAAGATTCATCTTCCGTTAGTGGTTTAACTATTTCAATTTGCATCGTAGGTGGTAAACTTTGTATTTCTTTTCCGTTGGTTGTAATGTCGGTTTTGTCTCCAAACATTTTAGGGTAAAATTTAGACGCAGTCCATTTCTTTGTTTGAATTAATACGTTTGCAACACTTGGTTCTAACTCTCCTGCTTTTAACATATCGTAAACGTGGTCAATCTCTTCAATTTCACTTTCAGCTTTGTCTTGCATAGCCTTTACATATAGGTCAAATAATTCTGAGTGTTCACGTTTCCAATTACACCAAGTTTGAAAAGTTGGGTACTCTTCTTTAGATTTAAGAATAGTTTTAATATTAAAACCCTCTGCTACTTCTGAGCAGATAGTTTTACACATTTCAAAATTATATTCACTTGGTCGTGCCATAACAACAAAATTAGCAATTATTTTTTAATTAGCAATGTTTTTTGTGAAAATGTTTTGTTACAACTCATTTATGTATTTGATTAACTCCTCGCTTTGGTCTGATAGTAGGTTGCTTTTTAAGTTCCAAAATCTCAGTAATGAAATAGCTTTTGAAGTAAATGTATTAGGATAAATTGTTTCTACATACTCCAACACGTGGTTAAGTTGTATTGGTTTGCTACATAACCAGTCATCGTTTATATGTTTATCAGGTATAATATTACAATCATCATCATAAAAACTCCCTTTAAAATATGTTAACTCTTCAAATTGATTTTCTACAAATTCTTGTTTAAAGAAATTATAATGTGGTTTGTAAATTATAGAACCATCACCTAAATTTAACAACTCAGGAATCGCTTTTCTGATTTTATTTTCTAATTCGTTTATCATAGGTTATCTTTTTATATGTGGTAATATTGTGTAATTAGTATCAAAATCTCCAAAACTTAATATATCTTCCTCTGCATCTTCAATAGAATTATATATTTGTCCCTCGTTAAATTCGTTACCTATAATCTTTGAAGACTCGCCTAAATAATGCGAATTTTCTACTATGTAAACTTTATAGTGCATCTCTCTATCTTTTATAAATTTATTGTTAGTTCTTGGTTACCTCTTTATTTTTTAAATACTCCTCTACTTTGAAAAATAGACCGATTTTTGGTTCGTGTGTTCCATTAAAAAGTTTTCGCAGTGTTTCTCTATTAATTTTTAATTCTCTTTCAATACACGCAATAGATAAGTTTAATCTAAGGCGTTTATTGTTTAACTCGGTTATTTTTGAGTGCATAGGTTAAATACTTCTTTTAGGTTAATTTGTTCGTACCATTGTAAACTGCTTACATCAATTATTTTTTCTTCTGTTTTTACTAATGGTTTTAATTTTGATAGTGTAAACCATTTTCTATTAATCCAATACCCTAAACAATTATTGTTATCTTTTAAATCAATTAGTTTAGGAATGTTTGTAATATCAAATAAATGCTTTTTTCTAAATGCAAAAACTCTATTTTCTAACTCAAAATGATTTGAGTAAATTATAATGTCAAGGTTTTCTTCCATTGTTTATAATAGTTTAAATAGGTTTGTTAGTCTTATACGATAGTTATATTCCAGCTTCTAGAAACTTTACTCCAAAAGAATAACGGTGTCGAAAAGATTGTATAAATTATCTAATTCTTCATTATAGTTTAATTCTTCCAAAACCCTTATCCAAAAAATATAGGTTGTACTTAAATCTGCGTTTTTTTTACCTAATATCTTTTCAAGTTCTTTTATAATATTTTCAGCGTGAAATATTGAACATTGCAAAGCTTGATGTTCTGATATAAATTGCTCTTGTTCCCCAGTTTGTCGTATTAAGAAAACCTCTCTTAACTCTGTTGCTTTTTCTTTTGGTGTCATAATTTTAAATATTAACCTATTACCATTTTATCAAGTAAAAATTTCTTTCTATTCCAAACTAATTGCTCAAGTTTTTTTGATAATAATTCGGCTTGATAAATATCTAAATCCATCCATATATCAAAACCATTAATACCATCATCTGGACAAATATTTATTGATATATGTCTATCAATATCCTCCTCTCCAATATATGCGTTTATTCCTAATTCCAATTCACATTTATTGGTTTCCATTTCTTTTAAAATTCTTTTGCTATCTATTGCGATAGAAGTGTTTATTGCTGTAAATCTCATAATATATAATTTTTAAGTTTTTTTGTATATAATTTTAATCAAAAGTTGTATTTTAAAAAAGCCGAGAATATAACAATCGCTACAAGCTAGTTGCCGAAAGTAGGCACGTGTTAGGCAACCAGCGTGTAGCTTGAACGTTATCGCTAATTGCTACCACCACGTTCTAAAACGACTTTCACAATTAGAAACTCGTTGTTTTCAAACTTTCTTTCTTTTTTTTGAGAGAAATTATAACTTAAATTTTTCTCTTGTTTTTCGTCAAATCCAATACTTCGGCAAAGTATAGGTAAAGAACCGAACAACCTGTATTGCTCGGTTTCTTTAGTTTTTAGAATGAATGGCATTATAAAGAATTTGCTAAATAATAGTTTTTTTCATTTTCGTGAATTTCGTTGCTTAATGCTCTATTTTCTTTATACTCTTTTTCAAGATTTATGTTTGAACCAATTACAGCGACAAAATCACATACCCAATTATTGTCGGAGTATAAAGCGTAAATTATCTCATTGGCTTTTTTAAATCCTAAAAAATTATCTCCTTTTGGCTCCGCTTTTAAAAATCCGTTTTTAGCTGTGTTTTGAAACAAAGTTGTGTTAATTGCTTTCATAATTTTAAGATTTATACAATTACTTCGTTGTAATTGTTTAGCAAATATACAACTTATATTCTAATAAACAATACTTTTTATAAAATATTTTAATTATTTTCTAAAATACCCGCAACTAGCTATAACAGTGGTTTTATTCAATAGCGGATTCAGTCTTTAATCGAAAATCAGTGTGTATTTGTAAAATTTAGGTATAACAGAATGTTGGTTTTTTACTTTTCCGCTACTGAAATAAAGCCACGAACCGTTATAAGTAACTTTAGGAATGACGTTGTGAAAGAAAAATTTCGTTTAATTCACTTTTAGTCTTGTAAAGCTCTTTGTGTTTATGTTGGTAAATGTCTAAAGGATTTATATACTGCCAACCTTTAATTCTAATCCATTCTAAAAACTCACTTTCTAAAAGATTTGCATCTTCAAGAATTGTATCTAAATTCAACTGGTCAATTTGCTTTTCGCAATCTTCAATACTTTCTCCAGCACCTTTTGCATATTCATCATCTTCTGAAAAAAAATGAAATCTTAAATGTTTAGGTGCATAACCTGTTTTATCTTCTTCTATTGTATATCCGTTGTATTCCATAATAAAAGCTACTTATAACATCGGTTTTGCTCTATTGCGGTTTAGTACTTATTCGATGTTTGGTTTGTATTTGTTAATTTTGTTTTTAAATCTAAACTTTTGGCTTACTTTTCCGCAACAAAGCAAAGCCGAGAAACGTTATGCGTCATTCTGAAACAACCTCGAACAAAGTACCAACATCTGACACTATACTCTTATTACTGATTACTGAATTAAAGCCGTTATTTATACTATTGAATTTGTTTATGTATTCT
>Ga0208643_1001710_pt1 | contig 11619 bp, 24 predicted proteins | sample VirMetDEL_Nov_12_FD_184516 | JGI IMG/M metagenome (GOLD analysis project Ga0208643, IMG submission 184516) | Aqueous microbial communities from the Delaware River and Bay under freshwater to marine salinity gradient to study organic matter... | ecosystem: Environmental > Aquatic > Marine >... | reverse complement strand
AAATAGTTGACGTCACAGGCACGTTTATACAGCTACCTAATTTAAAGAAAGCTATGAAAAAAGACGCCGAAGGCGAACACGAATGGAACGGTTGGACTCCGAAACAATTTAATAAACTACAAAACAGATATGGTAGACAATTTTTAAGAGTCGTTGCTGCAACATTCTATCCTGAAGTTGCGAATAACTGTTCTTGGGTTTTGAGGAAAAAGTAATGACTGAGTTTCTTGCAGAAGAACTAGACCGTTTTTGCTATTGGCAAAGAGAACGTGAAAACATACGTCTACAAAAAGAAGTTCTTGAACTTCCCGCTCCTTGGACGGATGATGTAATTCTGCAAGATTTTAAGTTTTGTCAAGTTTATAGAGAAGACGATAGGACTACTAGGTGGTTTAAAAAACATATAAGAGAGCCTTTAGCTGATGACCGAGACGTTCTAATGGCTACGGTTATTTTTAGGTGGTTTAATCACATAGATACAGGAAGAACTTTAATAGAACATGATTTATTAAAAAACTGGGATAGAAAGAAAGCTATAGATGAAATAACTAAACAACCTAAATGGATTACAGGTGCTTATATTATTAAAACACCTAATGGCATGGATAAAGTAACGGGAGTTGCAGAATGTATTTCTCATATGTGGGAGCAAAGGTATGCTCTACTAGATAAAATCGAAGATAACCCACGTTCCTTAGAGCAATGTTGGACTTGGTTAAGAGATTTTCCATATATGGGTCCATTTATGGCATATGAAGTAGTGACTGATTTACGCCACACCTATTTGTTAAGAGACGCTAACGATATTATGACTTGGGCTAACGCAGGTCCAGGAGCCATGAGAGGATTAAATAGATTAACAGGTAGAGAACTGGGCTATTCTAAACGTAGCCATGACTGGGTAGGAGAGATGAACGATTTATATAAAGTTGTAGAAGCTAGATTACCGTTTTCAATAACCATGCGTAACGATATGTCTTATGAAATGCGTGAAATAGAGGGAGGACTTTGTGAGTTCGATAAGTATTCAAGAATAGTTAAGGGCGAGGGCAGAACAAGGTCTGTATATAAACATAACAATCTTCCAATGATAGAAGATTTAATAGAAGGAGAAAGTAAGTATGGGAAAAGTGAATGAATATTCATTAGAGTTATTAGAAAACTGGGGTGATTCAGTTGATATCTATTACACTCAATTTTTAGAAGTAGCATTCTTTTTAAAAGTATCAACTTCACAAGAAATGGCGATAGCTTTTATAAAAAGAAAAATACCTAAATTAAGTGAAACTGAAATAAGTTTTCTTATAGGAGAAATAATTGAGGGGTATCACGATACATTATGAAAGTAATTAATGCAAGAAATGTAAATGATGCTCTACTTTTAGGTATCGATTTATTTAACGATGATACTAATTATAGAGTACAAGAAAGCCGCAATGGTACGACCTACGAAGCGTTAGAACCAGTAACAACTGTTTATAGTAATCCTTGTGAAAGAGTATGTTTATTAAAAGCAAGAGACGCTAATCCATTTTTTCATTATATAGAAAGTTTATGGATGTTAGCAGGACGTAAAGATTTAAAACCTTTGACTTATTTTGTTAAATCTATGGAAGATTTTTCAGATGATGGCGAGACTCTATGGGGTGCCTATGGTTGGCGATGGAAAAGTTATTTTCATAAAGACCAAATAGATATAGTTTATAAAATGCTTAAAGAAAATCCTGAAGATAGAAGGGCAGTATTACAAATGTGGGACGCGAATAAAGACCTTAATAGAAATGGTAAAGATGTGCCGTGTAATACGAATATTTATTTTAAGGTTAGAGAAAACAAATTAAACATGACTGTATGTAATAGGTCTAATGACATGTTATGGGGTGCCTATGGTGCTAATGTTGTACATATGTCAGTATTACAAGAATACATAGCTTCTTTGTTAGGTGTTGGTGTTGGCGTTTATAGGCAAGTTAGTGATAGTTTTCATATTTATTTAAACCCTGTTTGGGATAAAGTAAAAGATATTGAAATAGATATCTATACTTATAGAAATATACCAAATCCATATGATACGTTTTCAACAACCTACGAACACAAACCATTATTTATTAGTCCTGATACTTTAAATTGGGAGTTAGATAGATTTTTTAACATAAATTATAATGATTTAGATACAAATGGTTGGGTAAATCCAGCACTTAAAGATATTGCTGTTCCTATGACGTTAGCATTTAATGCATATAAAAATAAAGATTTTAAATCAGCGTATGAACATATAGAAAATATAAAAGCTGTCGATTGGAAAATGGCTTGTTTCGGTTGGGTCCGCAAAAGAGACAAGACTATTATTAATAATGCGGACATAGGAGGAACTCATGAATAAATGGGAAAAAATGAAAGACGTCGCTCAAAACGATTTAGCAGCCTTACAAAAAGCTGAGAAATCTTACGGCGATTCTTGGAAACGTCGTGGAGGTGTTGGTGCTTTTATGATGTTAGCACGTAAGTTCGATAGAATCGAACACCAAGCTCAAAAGCATGGTTGGGACGTATTCGAGGCAGGAGAAGTCTATGTCGGCGAAGCAGGTCTACTCGATGATATCAGAGACTTACGTAGGTATTTATTATTAACTGAAGAACATATTTTAGCGAACACCGTAACAGGTGAAGATGTAGAAGAAGCTGAAGATGTAAATTACTCTGTCGAAGAAGATAGAGAGGAGGATTATTAAGATGGGATTTTGGTCAAAATTTGTAACGTTTTTTACTCCACCCCCTGTTGTAAAAGTGGATGAAGTAAAGAAAGCTAAAGTTATTAAAGAAGCTGTGAAGGAAGCTACAGTAGAACTAGATAAGTTTGAAAAGCCTATTAAATCAGCACCTAAACGTGCTAGAAACAAAGGCAGATATGTAGCTGATGATAAATCTACTCCAGATGTAAACGAAGCTTGGGTTGGTGGTAAAGCACCTAAAAAGAAAACATCTGTAGCTAAGAAAAAGATAGCTAAAGCGAAAGCAGGTAAAGTTAAAATCACTACTAAAAATATAGGTGATTAATGTTACAAGGTTCTATGTTTCCCCCTAAAAGTAATTGGTCTGTTCCTGCTGTTTTTCCTCAGTTTTCTGAGACAGAAACAATAGCAGTAGATTTAGAAACTTATGACCCTCATCTTATGACTTGTGGTCCAGGATGGGCTACGGGTCGTGGGCATGTTGTAGGTATAGGAATAGCCACTGATAATTGGCACGGTTATTTCCCTATTCGACACGAGGGAGGAGGAAACTTAGACGAGGCTCTTGTATTACGGTGGTTAAAAAACACTCTATCATCTGAAAAACGAGAAGTTATATTCCATAACTCACTCTATGATGTAGGTTGGTTAAGGAGAGAGGGAATTATTGTAAAAGGTAAAATATTAGATACTATCGTTGCTGCTCCTTTAGTTAATGAAAATAGGTATTCTTATTCTTTAGATAACTTAGGTGAGTTTTATTGTAATGAAAAGAAAGACGAGTCTTTATTACAAGATGCAGCTTTGGCTTTTGGTGTTAATCCTAAATCAGAAATGTATAAACTACATGCTAAATATGTTGGACCTTATGGTGAGCAAGATGCAGTTTTAACTCTACGTTTGTGGAAAAAGTTAAAACTCGAAATTGCAGAACAAAACCTAGAAAAGATACTCGATATGGAATGTAGGCTTATCCCTCTACTTTTAGAAATGAGATGGAGAGGAGTTCGAGTTGATGAAGAAAAAGCAGATAGCGTAAGCAAGGCACTTTCTTTACAAGAACAAAAGATAATGGTAGAGATAAAAAGACAGTATGGGGATGAAGTAAATCTTTGGGCTAATGCTTCTTTACAAAGTATTTTTGAAAAGAATAAAATATGGTTTCCTAGAACAGCAAAAGGTATGCCTAGTTTTCAAAAAGACTGGTTAGAAGGACATGACCATGAACTGCCTCAACTTATTGTTAAAGCAAGAAAGCTGAATAAAGCTAGAACTACTTTTATTGATAAGATGATTAAAGACCATTGTTTTAACGGCAGGATACACGCAGAAGCACACGCGATGCGTAACGACCGTGGCGGCACGGTCAGTGGTAGGTTTAGTTATAGTAATCCTAATTTACAACAAGTTCCTGCACGTGACCCTGAAATAGGTAATTTAATACGGTCGTTGTTTATACCAGAAGAAGGTTGCCAATGGGGTGTATTCGATTATTCTCAGCAAGAACCTAGATTAACCGTCCATTACGCTGACCAAATGAACTTAAACGGTGCTGAAAATGCTGTATCGCAATATAGAGACGATAACGCAGACTTTCACCAAATAGTTGCAGACATGGCTAAAATACCACGTAAACAAGCTAAGACGATTAATTTAGGATTAAGTTATGGAATGGGTAAGGAAAAGTTGATTAAAGAATTAGGGTTAGATGATACTGAAGCAGAGAATTTATTCCAACAGTATCATGCTAACGTTCCTTTTATTCGAGCTCTACAAGACCAGTGTGCAAGGGTCGCTATGGATAGAGGATTTATAAAAACTTTTGCGGGTAGACGATGCCGTTTTGATTTGTGGGAAAGCAGATATGAACGCACTTTACCTCTACCCTTAGAGGAAGCAAAAGAAAAATACGGAGACAATTTAAAAAGGTCATATACATACAAAGCTTTAAACCGTTTAATACAAGGCTCGGCAGCAGACATGACAAAGTTAGCTATGCTGGGTTTATGGGAGGAAGGAATAGTTCCTCACCTACAGGTTCACGATGAGGTTGATATCTCAATAGAGAACACAGAACAAGCAAACACAGTAGCAAGAATAATGGAGACTTGTGTAGAACTTGCTGTTCCCCTATTAGTGGACATGGAATTAGGAACGTCATGGGGCGAAACAAAGGATATAAAAAGATGAAAGGTATTTCAGAAATAAAAGCAAAAGAAAACTCCATTAAGTATAGAGACATGTACGATAAATGGAATAACTCAAACACTACATTAGAACAGTTAGGTACTGAATATAATTTAACTAAACAAAGAATGTGGCAAATAGTAACACGTTGTAAACTTGGTGATGGTGATTATTATTACGGTGTACAAATCGCAAGAAATAAATGGTCAGAATTTAAACAACTCTACTCGGATGTCAACCAAACACAAAGAGCATTTAATGAATGGTTAAACGAAAAAGACATCAAATTAGCTTCGGATAACGAAAAAGTTGCTCCACATACAGGATGGGACTGGTAAGCTATAAAATAGCCGATTTAGAAAAAATCGGCTCTCCCAGACGCCACCTAAGGCGTTTTGACGAGGTAGTTAAAGGCTTAACCTTAGACGCTATAAGCAAAGCGTATATCGTCTTAGGATTAGTTAAACTCTGTTTTGCTCGTTTTACTACTTTACTTTGGCGTAAATGACGTTTAACCTATAGGTATGTCTAAAAAAGATAATTTAACAGCACAAATAAACAAAGATTCACAAAGTGAACCCATGTTATGTATTTTAGTATCTTGTGAAAACCCACTTACAGGTCAACAGCGTAAATATTGTAGTGAACCTTGTAGACTTAAAGCTATGTCAATAAAAGCCTGTAAAGAAAGAAAAGGTGTATACGCATCTTTAGACTGCGCAGGTGGACCACGAGGTTTATCTACCGTTGAAAGTTCTATTAAAAGAGATGAAACTCTTGTAACTGGTGATGGTCGTTTTACTTTAGATGATATACCTATTGATAATGACGTATGGGAAGCCGTAGAATTACACGATGAACTACATAAACTCGATTGTATTGAACACGAAAATAGACGAATAGTCGCAGGATTTGAAGAATTTGTAAAATCTTATAATGAACATCACGAAGTTTCTTATGCAACTATGAAAACAAGAAAACAAAGAGAACAAAATGGCTAAAGAAAAAAATCTTTGGCTCTTATTAAGAAACAACTTATCACAAATACATTTACAAAGAATTGAAACAGGTATGACTGGTGCAGGTGTTCCTGATGTTAATGGTTGTGGTTGGGGTAAAGAGTTCTGGATAGAATTAAAAGAAATACATTCAGGTAATGCACTTACTCTACGTCCTATGCAAGTTTCCTGGATTGCTAAACGAGCCATGAATGGCGGACAAGTTTTCGTAATGGCTAGAAAAAATGACGAAATCAAGCTCTACCACATAGACAGCCTTACAGGAATAAAAGACCTTGTAAAAGGTGGCTATAATTCTGACGCTCTTGTAACTCTTAATATCCCTTACGATTGGGATGCTCTTGCTACTGCTTTACTTTCCTAATTTTGGTACCTATAATGGTAAGCGTACTAATTAAGGTACGACCATTATTTTAGAAAGGAGAAATATATGGCACATCAAGTAGAAACGATGGCGTGGGCTAACGATGTTCCTTGGCACGGTTTAGGTGTCGAGGTTGATTCTAACCTTACCCCATTGGAAATGCAGGAGGCAGCACAGCTCGACTGGACAGTTAGTAAACGTCCTAGTTATACGCTAGACGCCCCCGAATGGAGCGAAGATGTAGGTATAATCCAAGCGGAGAATACTTTTCACATCGTTCGTGATTCTGATAACCAAATACTATCGCATTGCGGTAAGGACTATGTCCCTATCCAAAACGCAGATGTATTTAAGTTCTTTAAAAACTTTACGGAAGCTGGTCATATGACCATGGAAACCGCAGGTAGTTTAAAGAACGGTGGAGAAATTTGGGGTTTAGCTAAAATCTCAGAAGACTTCGAACTGGCGGGAGACGACCATATAAAAGGTTATCTTCTTATTAATCAACCACATATAGTTGGTAGGTCGATGACGATAAAGCTAACGCCTATAAGAGTTGTTTGTAATAACACCCTTACGATGGCTTTACAGCAAGGTAATACGGCATCATTCCGTATGCCACACGTTAAAGAGTTCGGCGACGACGTTATGAAAGCTGCAGAAGAAGCCTTAGGTTTATCTGCGTCTGCTATGACTGAATTTAGAAACAACGCGACTTTACTCTCTAAAGCAAAAGCTAAGCATTCTGATGTGCTTGATTATGTTAGTGAGCTATATCAACCTGCGATGATTGCAGAATACAGGCTACACGAACAGCTTCGAGCTGAAGGGAAAGCTGTAGGTATGCAAGAACCTCTAAAAGAGAAACTTAATAAGTTTCCGTCATTAGTGGTAGATGCTTTAGAGTACGGTCCAGGTGCAAACTTGAAGTCTGCTAAAGGCACGTGGTGGGGAGCATTAAATGCAGTGACCTATGTTGAAGACCATTTACGTGAGTCGCAAACAGCAGGTAATGCTTTACATAGCTCATGGTTCGGTGCTGCAGCTAATAGAAAAAGCAAAGCATTAGAAATGGCTGTATCGAGGGCTGCCTAATGCCTGAGACACCTAAAACATACTTCTTAGATGCAGAAGTTTTAGAAATGGTGTGGCAACAATTATTCGAGTCAGGGAATACTGAACTGGCTCGGGTAATTTCTGATACCATGATAGCCCAAGGCTGTGAAGAATTAACAAGTATTACAGACGGTTCGTTGATTTTTATGTTTTGGAAAAACTTTTTAGAAGAAAATAATTTAATAACCACTTCAGATACCAAGGAGGTACATTAATGGAAGTTAAAATAGACAAGGGTATTCCATTACCCTCAGATATACGCAATGAGTTGAAATATCCATTTAACGAAATGGATATCGGCGACTCTATCTTCTTTCCTTTAGAGGGAGAAGATAACGCTAATCGTATGAAGAATAGGCTATCACAGGCTACTCGGACTTACGGAAAGAAACAAACTCCCGAAAGACATTTTGTTATTCGTTATCGTTTAGAAGACGAAAAGTCAGGCGTCAGGGTTTGGAGAAAAGATTAAGTTGTAGGGTTATCCGCCGTTCGTGGTACTGCTTTACTTTCGAACGGCTCTTACCTATAATTTAAGTTGGTTCTACCGCAAGGTAGATTATATTAACATTAAGAAAGGAGAAAGATATGCAAACAGCACCATCTACGCCCTCTAAAAAGAGAGCACCTATCGCAACTGTGACTAAAACAGTAGCTGCGAAACCTTTGAGCAAAGCTAAAGTGACAGCAGTGCCTAAACCTACGAAAGGAAGTAAAGGCTCAGCAAGAACTTTATACAAGTTCACTGGTAAACAGGCTGAATGTAAAACACCGCAGATGACTGCGTTAATTACTACTGTGAACGAATGTAAAAAAACTGAGCTTGACTCAGCTAGTTTTACAGCACAGGACTTAGTCTCACTAGCTGTGAAAAAAGGTACTTTAACAACAGGTCAAGACCCGTTAAGAATCTTTAGGTTCTATGCGAAAAGACTCGTTGACGAAGGCTATTTCGCGAAAGCGTAATTAAACAGGTGCACAGGGAAACTTGTGCACCTTATTTTTAGGAGAAAACTATGCAAATAGAAATACAGAAAAAAGACGGCACGACTTTTACAACAAACGTGACCACCCTAGCTAAAGCGATATACCCACATGTGACAGCCGATACATCGTACCATTATTCATTAGAAACAGACTTTATAAACGGCGTTTATGATGCTATTGAGGGTTTAGTTAGTTCAGATATGGCTTTTGTTTTTACAGGAAAGGATAACGATGAGTAAAAATAAAGTATGGGAAATAACAGTAAGTACAACTGTTCAGATAGATTCTGAAGATGATTATTGTGAAAACCAAGAACATGCTGAAATTATCATGTGGGATAGGTGGAATGTTTATAAGCATGATTTAGAAATAACTAAAGTAAAAACATGGGAGTATGAAAGTGAATGACCGAGATAAAATAATCCTCGCTTTTGCGTGGTTCTTGTTAGTGCTTTACTTTGCGCTTTATGGTATATAAAATATAGGTATAACTATTTAAGAAAGGAGAAATGTTATGAAAGCAATATTGATTAATTCTTTTGACGAATCTGTGTCAGAAGTAGATTACAACGGCGATTACAAAGAAATATATAATCTTGTAGATTGTAGAACATTCGATGTAGTGCCTTTAGACCATACTAACGATATGTATGTAGATGATGAGGGTTTACTTAAAAACCCAAACCGATACTTTAAATACGGTCAACGAACCCTCGCAGGAAAGGGACTAATACTTGCACACAATGATGAAGGTGAAAGCGTAGGAACTACTTTAAGTAGTGCCGAAGTATTCGAAAACGTTGAGTTTTTACCAGAAGGTCATGTAGAAGAACCTTATATGCAATTTTTTTCAATTAGGAGTTAATTATGCCAAACCATTGTTATAACAAAGTAACCATCAGCGTCGGAGATGCTGATGGTCAGAATTTAAAAGTATTAGTCGATAGTTTAAAAAGCGAAGAAAATCAAACTGATTTCGATTTTAATGCAATACTACCTATGCCCCCAGAACTAGAAAACGTGGATTGGTCAGAAGCGGAAGAAATGAATGATATTATAAGAGCTAGGTACAAAAAAGAACACGGTTCTGATAATTGGTACGATTGGCGTGTCAATAATTGGGGTACTAAATGGAACAGTTATAGCTGTGAATTAGTAGAGCAAGAAGATGATTATGTAGTTTATACATTTGATACCGCATGGGGTCCACCAACAGGAGTTATTGAAGCGTTACGAGAGCAATGTCCTGATTTTAGTATTAGTGCATTTTTTGATGAACCAGGAATGGAAGAAGCAGGGTATTATTAATGACAATTAAAAAACAAATGAGAGATACCGCGAAGATGGTAGACTTTTTTAATACTTTGACAGATAAAGATGTCGAAATGATAGAGTTTATTGATACAGCGATAAACGAAGATAAACGTCCTAATTTAGCAGTATTTGAAGAAACTTTTTCCCACGATAACAGACCTCGTAACGAGTTATTATCTGATATATCTAGAAAATATATCGAGTGGTGGCATAAATACAAACCAGGAACTGCTGGATTAATTAAAACTACTTTATCTTGGTATGACCCTCACCACGAGGGATATCATGAAGTTGGTTCTGATAAGGAACTCCATTAATGGCTACCTTCATAAGGCTGCTTTATAATGGTAATAGTGGTATATATAATATATTTATATGTTAAAAACATACAAGAACGATTTTACGAGTCCCGATAAAGGTTTTTATAGTTTATCTTTATCAGGCAAACGTGTGGCTATGAAACGAGCCTTTGTAAAAGCCTTGAAAAACAGGTTAAGGATGAATGAGGTATAAGAACTAAACCGTTAACCTACATAGCCGCACACCTATTTCATTAAAGAAAGGAGAAATATATGAAAAACCTAGAAGAAAATTTATTGAAGATAGTTGATTCTATCGACAATATTGTCCAAACACAGCGTAGTGTTCAGGAGTTTATGCAAGGACAGTTAGAAGCTAACGAGTATCTTGCTAAACGTATCAAAGAACTAGAAACTAGAGTTCTTATGGCTGAAAACTCCACGCTAATACCAACTAAGGAGGTTTTTAATGCTGACTTTAAACGAGATTAAAGAGCAAACATTACCGCATATCAGCGACTTATGTAAGTGGCTCAACCTTACCGATGAGCAAATACTTACAGCGTATGATTGGGTAGTTGAAGTTATATATGACTATCACCGAGTTTACGAGCCCTATCAATCTATCAAACGTAGCGACGTAGAATACTTTTTTGAACTATGGTGCGACCAACATTTTGAAGACCAAGCACCTGCAGAACCTCACGATGAGTGGGGTGCACCCTTACAGGAGGTAAACTAATGGCGAATAAATATTATTACGGCAACGGTTATAACAGCGAAAACTCTATTGCGATAATTTGGTCTATTGAAGACGTAGAACAGGAATTAGATGAATGGTTTCCACAACTAAAATATACAGATGAAGATTGTATGGAAATTTTATATAGTATGCAAGATAACCATGACGCTTGTTACGGAATAACTTGGGAAACTATACATGCTAATATAGAAAATCATTGGTACGATGAACTTAAAAAGTTAAAAGAGGAAGATGATGGGTGATATAGATAGAAATAAAATACCAAAGAAATTATATAATATTTACTATGATTACAGAGGGGCATTTGGGTTAGACAAAGTATATCAAGGCACTACAGACAATCTAAATGCTTGGATAAAAGAAAATAACAGTCTTATTGATGAGGGTTCTTTAATGCAACCTGAAACACTTGATGATTATATTATTTGTGAGGTAAAAGCATGAAAACCATAGACTATTCAAAAATACCACAGCATTTACGTCATTTATCCGAATGGCGATTACGTGCATTATTTTATTTATTTAGAGGGAGTTTATAACTATGAACATTAATACAATAGAAAGAGAAATACTAAGAGCTATTAATATAGAAAGACAAGGAGTGCAAGAAGAAGATTCTTACATGACTTTAGAAACTATTGAAGATAGGTTTATAGATTTAGAAAAGTTTGTAAAAAAATTATTTAAAGAAATATGAGCAAATACGAAGTAACAATAGTATTAGAATTTGATACGTTTCCAACAGGAGATGAAATAAAACAAAAAGTTGAAAAACATAACTATATGGCTCAAATAAAAGAAGTCAAAGGAGAAAAAACATGGCAACAGAAAAAACTAT
>Ga0208643_1001709_pt1 | contig 11624 bp, 17 predicted proteins | sample VirMetDEL_Nov_12_FD_184516 | JGI IMG/M metagenome (GOLD analysis project Ga0208643, IMG submission 184516) | Aqueous microbial communities from the Delaware River and Bay under freshwater to marine salinity gradient to study organic matter... | ecosystem: Environmental > Aquatic > Marine >... | reverse complement strand
ACTTCACGAATGTTTTAGTGCCGTCTACAGAGTATCTGCAATATTCTGCACTTATTTCTGCAACTTGGGTAAAGTCCACAATTCCTAATTCGTCTGTGTTTAATATAACAAATGTTTTCATATTATGATGGTACTAATGTACTGAAGGAAGGTGTTCCATTTATGGTGCTTCCATCATTCGTTCCAGGGTTTGCGGCATTTTCAATATTTGTAATAGTATTACCATTAGACACTCCCCCAGAACCTGTGTCGCTTGCGTTATCTCCAAGCCTGTACCAATGCGTAAGATTGCTCGACTGAGTATAATTACCAGCATTGCTTGCTAAATTGATGGGAGTACCCGCATTGTATATTTGTGTTACATTACTAGCGTCTAATGTGGTTGAATCCCAAATAGAAACCTCATCAATGTTACCTAAAAAATCTCGTGTATCTGCTGCAAAGCTTCCTATTCTAAAAGTATTACCAGCCGTGGAGGATACAGCACTTGAGGATAGAGTAGCGGCTAATGCCCCATTAAAGTACAATATTGAATTTCCTGAACTATCATAAGTCACGGTCGCATTTATCCATTGATTTTCTCCAGGTAAAGTTGCACTTAAAGCTCCATTCGTACCTAAGTGAACATAAAAGTCACCATCATTCCAAGGGTACATACCAATCCCTGTCGCTACTGGTCCTGCTCCTCCAAGTAACATATCTTGCCTAGCACTTGGACGATTAAACCACACGCTAATTGTAAAGTTTGTACCTGAATTTAAATTAGTTATGTTTCCTACTTCAATATAGTCATCCGTGCCATCGAATAAACCGCTGAAACCGTTAGTTACACCAGGAATTGATGCACCATCGCTATTGTAAACTCTCCAATTTGCACCATCATAGATGATGTAGTTCTTAGTATCAGTTTCAAAGTAAGCATCACCTGTCGAGGGACTACCTGGACGAGTGGATGAGGTGGTTGATGGTATTGTAGTTGGCATAGCTATTAAGAATCGTTGTTATAAATGTACCAAGCACCTCCACTATAAATGTAGAAATCATAGGTATCTGTACCGAATGCGATGTTAACTTCTCCGCTCGGATTGGTGGGTGTGCTTGCTAAGATGTTCGCTTTGGTGTCGCGTGTGGTTACATTGAATATGGCAGGTGCTCCAAACTTACTCAAAGTAGCATCGCTCGCACCAGCAGTTACTTCAGCAATGTAAAAGAATCCTGTGTCAGTGGCGTGATATATTTCACCCTGGACACATTCCTTTTTGAACTTTGCTTTGTTCGCATCAGTCCCTGTTTTAACAGAGATGGTGTAATCTTTACGACCTAACTTCATTGACCAGTAGCAGATGGAGTAAATTCAGCTAAAGTAGAATCGGAAGCACCAGCAGTAGTCTCAGCTAGGTAAAGTTTTTTAGTGTCAGTCGCAAAGTAGTATTCTCCTTGCGTAGCCTCCTTTTTAAACTTCGTCTTATTAGCATCCGTCCCTGTCTTAACAGCGATGGTGTAATCCTTCCGTCCTAATTTTTGCTGTGCCATGACTTAGGAAGCTGTTCCAGCGTTGATGCAAGGTGAGGATGGGCGAAGGCGAAAGTCTACATTAGAACTAGACACATCCACTAATTGAGGGTCAGCAAAGATGTTGTTCGTCCCCCCTGAAGTAGCATACACATTATGTACGCAACAATTAGTCATCCCCGATACCCCAAATAAATCCGCAGTAAAAGCTGATCCGTTATTTGAAGATATGATCGTGTTCTTGTAAGTTTCAGGAGAAGCACCTACATTAGATGTACTACTTGCTCCCGATGTATCGAAGAATAAAGTACATCCGTTCATTGTAGTATTATCCGCTCTATTAAAAATTACGAGAGATGAGGCAGTCGGAGCGTAGTAAAATTCACACTCGTTTAAAGTTACCGCGTCTGAACCTCTGAAACAGGCATTTGCTGATTGAGTTACTCCGCTAACAACTTGTTTTAATTTAAAAGCTTCCGCTGGACCCTTACAGTAAAAGCTGTAGTTGTCAAGTCTTACGCCTGTCAATTTAACTATGAAACCTTGAGAGCTTGATGTACCTACCTCTAATGAATTACAAGCCGTAGGACTTGTGTTTTTAAAAGAAGCTTGGTGAGTATTTAATGCTTTAAACTCAAGTGTGACTGTAGATGAGCTACTCAAATTACCTATAATCTTATTGGCTGAATGTTCATAATCTCCGTCCGTAAGCACAACGACTCCATCGACTGTACCTGTTGAAGTAGCCGCGTTATGAGCAGTTACTATTTCGTTATAATAATAAGGATCAGCGAGTGTTCCTGAACCTGTGCCTGAGCCTGGTTGTAAGTATACTGTTGCCATAATTTTTGTTTGTTAAGTTTTAAGAAATTGTTCCACCACTAATTAAAAGTGGTGCTGGGTTTGCTCCTATATCTGGAGCGTTAAATCCTTGCCTAAGTGGTAATCCATTTGCTCCTAAAGTATCTGAGTCTCCTGTGATAACGGAATAAGTTTCACTTCCACTTACCACTTCAATATCAGGCTCTGTGCCATCCTCAACTACGGAGAAACCCACTGCTATATTGTTTACACCTAGTGAGTTGAGTAGCTTTAAATTACCAGCATCGTCAGCAACAAGCATCACTGAGTTACTCGGATTATCTACTACCAAGAAGGATTGATTAGGAAATGCTCCGATGTGTGGATTGTCTGTGCCTCTTAGTTGAGCATCTCCCACTACAATATCTTGAAACGAACAAGTACCATCTCCATCTTCACGAAGGAATTTAGTAGCTCCTGTCTCGCCTGTTGAAGTAACTGCTGTACCGTCTACTGCTGAACTAATACCTGTTAACTGTGAGCCATCAACTGCTGGTAATCCTGTTGCATCAAGTACTACTACATTTCCATTCGATGTCCCTGAGTCTAACAGTGCAGCAGTACCTAACCCACTAACATCAGTATTACTAAGTGTTACTGTACCTGTTCTTCCTGCAACTGATTGAACAGGAGCAAGAGTCATCAAGTTAGTAGCTGTTACCTTTTTAGTGGTGGGTGTACCTGCGACATCGTCAACGATTGCTATAACATCCGCTCCAGCTGGAGTCGCTAAGTTATCTAAGTCTGTAAATTTTTTATTAGCCATGATTTTTAAATAGGTTCAAATAATAATATTTCATCAGCTTCAGTTACTAAAGGTTCACTGAGTTCAGTAAGCAACGCACCATCTACTACATCCGAAGCATCAAATCCATACAAAGCACCAAAGACAGGTCTTACATATTGATTAGGTATTGTTGTTATCTCGCTAGGTTTATCTAGCTGATCTGTGAAGGTGATAGACATTAAAGAGAGTCAGTAGAACCAGTAGCAAATACACTATAAGTACCATCTGTTCTCGCTGATACATTACCTCTGATCTGTTCGTAGTGTCCGTGGTCATCTCTAACCATGATAGCACCGTCAGCTGTTACAGCTTCAGAGTGAATGACAAACCAAGCACCACCGATGTACGCTTCTATATCTACCGTACCTCCTGTGGTTACTGCGGAAGAAGCGATTACAAAGGTCCAACCCTTAGAACGCTCTACTGAGAATGAATTGCCAGCCCCTGTTGTTGTAACAGATGATAGCAAAGTCTTTTTTGAGAGTGTGCGAAGCATGATATTATATAGTTATATTGTTATTAAGAAGACATATAGACACCAGTACCACCAGCTGATCCACCAAGTGTAGGTCTAGCAGAACGCTTTAACTGTGCTTGTGCTCCTACCTTCTTCTTCTTAGGCTGTGTTTGTCTAACAGTCTTAGATGCTTCAGCTACAGGAGGAGGTGGTGGAGGAGGAGCTGGAGGTGGAGGAGGTGGAGGAATATCGGGTGCTGACATACACATGGTTAGTCTTTTGTTAAAATGTTATTTTGTATTTGATCGTTATAAGTTTGTCTAAGGAATCTGATTACAGATACTTGACCACTCTTAAACCAAACATCTTTTTCTGTGTTCGTCAAGTCAGGACATTTGTCAGGGTATAATTGTTCTAAGCGTTTAATCATAGCCTCGCTTATAGCTGGCATTAGTTCGTCTTCCATTATTGCGTGTCTCCAGTCCATTTATTATAACTCCTATCATCTAGTTCACTAGGTAAACTACCTTTTGTTATTTGATCTTCGGTCCACAGGAACGCACTGGCATTCCACAGTATAGCACCTGCGTGATCTTCTGATTCATCTCCTTCACTAAGTGCTAACAAATGTCTACTCATACTATCTATTAATCTACTGAGTGGGAATCCGTTGTGCCAGTTGTTATCTCCGTAGAGTTTTCCTCCTTCTTCAAATCGTTTGGCAAGGGAGCGAAGGGCGATTGGAGGAATAAGGCTGAATCGTCCTCGTCCAGTAGCCCTGTCACGCTTCGCACCAGAGGCATAATGTTCTTTCTCTCCAGAGTTTGGTAGTTCTTCGGTGTCCATAGTTTTGTTATTTGTTTTTGTTTTTTATTGTATTCTTGTTTTCTTAATAGTCTAGCCATCCAAGCATTCATCAAAGCATCTTGTTCATCTTGTCCTTTCTTCTCGTACATTGCGACAACAGAGTCCCAAGTGTATCCGTGTTCATCCAACCACTTCTTAGCAGTCACAGCTCCTACTCCTTTTGCACCACTGAATCCATCTGTTGAATCTCCCATCAGTGCTTGTAGTAGGTGGAAGTTATCTGCTTCTTCTTCAGTAGGTTCGTGGTATTCTTCTCTGTTATAATCATAGAAGATTCCTGGTACTCCTTTGAAGTCCTTATCTATTGACACAATGATTCTCTTGTCTAACCTGTTCGGTCTTTCAGTAGCTAAGATACTTAACACATCATCTGCTTCTACATTAGCCCACAGCTGTGCATCTAGTTCCTCTATCATCCACTGCTTCATAGGCTTTAAGATGATAGGTAGTACTGACTTCCTTCTGTTAGATTTATAATCAGGGAATAGTTTCCTTCGGAAGTTTGCTCGGTCACTAAGTGCTAACACTACTTCATCTGCTTTGAGTAGGTCTTTGAATTGTTCTATCCTTCCTAGTACTCTTTGCTTTGCTACTGCCATGTCTGCGTGTACAGTCCAAAGCTCCTCTTCCCATTGTATATTTTCTTGTGCTATGATTGACGATTCAAATGCTAACACATCAGCGTCAATTAGTATGGTTGTTTTACTCATAGAATATGCTCCAGTTCTCTTGGTATTTTTTATATCTTGATTTACTTTGCGGTAGTACGCTTAACTTTATAGATAATGCTTTTATTTGTTTTCTTGGTATCATCCACCAAGTGTCTTCAGGTATAACGTAGCATCCTACTACATCTATAGTATCACACATGGAAGCCTTGTGAGCTACTCCTTTATTTGTGCTCAATGCATAACTATTAGTCGATGCCTTATGTGTTGTTGATTTAATCTGTACCTTTAATATACCAGCAGGGCAAGTGACAATGAAGTCCCAAGGCATAGGTGTGGTAGGTACGTGAGGTTCAAAGTCTCTCTCTAGACATTCTGTTATAAACCTTGATTCTGATATTGCTCCTATCCTCTGCGAGTTTGATGAAGGCATTTCATTATTGTTGTGTTGATTCTTCCAGTCCCAAGAGACATCTAAATCAGTTGTATCATACAAGTTTGCAAGGGACAAGTAGTAATCGTATTCAAGTTCTAGTGTGTCTGTGACCATGACTCTCCTATCTTATACTCACCATCCATAGGACAGTTTAACTTTAACTCTTTACCTGCTGCCTTGATTGCTTGTACTGCTAACTGTCCGTATGTCTCAGCTTTCTCAGGTAGTACTTCAGCTTGGAACTCATCATGTATATTACCTACGAATGAATAGTCCCTGCCGTGTTGCCATTCAAGACTCTGTAGTTTGCTGTACAACTTTATCAAAGCTACCTTCATAACTACAGCACCTGCTGATTGAAGTAACATGTTAAGTGCAGAGTGTGGACTTCTAATAGGAAGTATCCTTCCATCTATACCTACCAGTCTTTTACTTCGTGTTACTTTTTGTTCGATACCTTTCTTCAATATCTTCAAAGCAGGTAAGTTAGAAAGGAACTTCATCTTTAATATCTTTCCTTCCTTTAGACTACCACCTACTATCTCTCCAATCTTTCCATCTCCTGCTCCGTAAAGGAATCCATAGATGAATGTCTTAGCTTGGTCTCTAGTCTTTAACCCTGCTGCTTTCTGATTCACAGTGTGGATGTCTCCTTCTAGTATATTCCTAGCGTACTCTCCACCATCCCAGTTAGCTAAGTAGTGAGCAAGCATACGAAGTTCTAACCCACTCGCGTCACACCCTACTAATTTATATCCACTCTTAGCGATGAATAAACTACGGCACTCTTCACCATAAGGAACTCTACCAGCAGGTACTTGAGCTAGGTTAGGTGAGGAGTGAGTACATCTACCTGTGACTGCACCGTTTGTATTGACTCGTCCGTGTATCCTGCCATTCTTAACTAGCTTAAGCCATCCATTCTTGCCGTCAGCTAATTGTCCTAGTCGTTTGACTACTAATAGATACTCTAATAAAAGCTCGGCAGCTGGGTGGCTTATTTTTTTAAGAGTAGCTTCGTCTACCTTTACAGTCTCTCCGTCATTACTAACTGGAAGTTCAATCCCTAGTTCCTTAAATCTTTCTTTGATCTGTAAGCGACTGCCAGGATTAAACGGTGTTACTTTTTCTTGTGTCCCGATAGATTCAGCATCTTTAACTAGGTTCTGTACCATGCCTCTTTTCTTAAGTATATCTTTTAACTTAGCTTTGGTAGGTGCATTGATTATCTCTACTCCATCCATGTGTTCAATCTTTAAGGACCATCCAGCAGAGGACTTCATCTTTTCAACTTTAGGTTCAAACATTTTTTGCAGTTCATCCTTCAAGCGAGCAGATACAGTGTTAAGTTTTTGTTCTAACTGTTCAGCTTTATCCACATCAAACTCAAACCCTTTGCTTTCCTGTAGTCTGATGATGTAAGCGAACCAATGTTCTACTGCTAACATCTTCTTACTAGGGTTCTGATTTATTAGGTACTCATATAATGTCTTTGTTACTATGACATCTCGTTCACAGTACTTCTTCATGTCTTCATTGTAACTATCCCAAGCACCTTCTTCTTCTCCGTAAGATAGCTTTAATATCTCACCCATCCTGAGACCCCAGGCTTTTAAGCTGTGACTACCAATCATTTTAGTGTCAAAATTTTTCCTACTAAAATCATCTTCCTTTAAGTCAGGATTCAAACACCTACTCATAACGAGGGTGTCTTGTACTTGGACTAAAGGAGGATAGAAGTTATACAGTTTAGATAGGGCAGGTAGGTCAAAGCCTATGATGTTATGACCGATGATCTTGTCTGCTTTGCTTAACATATCTAGTCCTGCTCTCATGCCATCACCCTCAAAGGTAACCATCTTACCTCCTATTGGATCATACACACTCATGCAATGACAGACTTTTAAATCATTTAGATTAGTGAAGTCTTCAATGCCGTTGGTTTCTATATCGAAGAATAGTATTTTCATATTATGCTTGTATGTTTTGTTGTTTAATTAATTTTCCATTATCCCATACTTTCTTTAGCTTAATCCATCCATTATCTTTTACTCTGATAAACTCTGCTTTTGTTTTCTTTTTCATTTGGTTGTTTTCTCCTTTAGTTGTATTCGTATATACTCGGTCTCTTGTGTAAAGTTAGACTCTTTAATAAAGCAAGATTTAACTGCTAATATTATAGGTGCTAGTTCTTCTTCGTAATTAATTACAAACTCACAGAGTATGTTTTCTTCTTGGTCTTCAATTATTATTAACATAGTTATTAAAACGGACTCGCTCCGCTGTTGGTTGTTATTGTTTTGTCTTTGAATACCTCTTCATCTTCGGTGTAACGAGCACTGTCTGCATTGTAATACAATGTAGTTGCCAATCCTGTCTCACCACTGAATCTATTTTTAAGTACTCTTACTTTTGTTTCGTTGCTGTCTTCTTTCTGTTGGTTTCTTTCTAGTCCTATCACCATGTCACTTAGTTGTGAGATTGAATGACTACCTCTCAAGTCACTTAACCTAGTAACTCCTCCCTCTTCATGTCCTCCTCCGTTAGGTGGTCTTCTAAGGTGAGATACTAACACCATTCCGCATCCAGTCTCTTCCACTAAGCTTCGTAGTTGTGTCATTGTGTTATCAATTAACCTTCGTTCATCATCTCCTTGGATACCACTAACTACAATAGATAGATGGTCAAGGAATATCCACTTACATCCTAGCCCTTTGCACAGGTAGCGTATCTTTGATATCAGATTATCTGATTCTGTACTTCCGAAGTGGTCATAGGTATAGAAGTTTCCGTTACCTACAGTCTCATCGAATGCTTTTCGTAACTCCTTCTCAGTCAAGGTGTTCTCCATGTGCAGAGGTTTCTTAATGTGGATACCCATGATACCTAACGCTGTCCTTCTAACACTCTCTTCAAGTGCGATGTAACCTACCGTCTCTCCAAGTCCAAGAAGGTGGTGACAGACTTCGCGACAGAACAAGGACTTACCTATCCCTGACCCAGCACAAAGTGTTACCAGTTCTCCTCTTCTAATACCGTGTGTCATTTCATTTAACGAGAGGTAAGGATAAGGTTGGCACTCTGAAGTGTCTTCCTTTATGACTGCTTGCCATATCTCTTCTCCTCCTACTATCCCATCAGGTCTATACTCTCTCGCTTGCCACAAGCAATTAACTAACTCTTCGCTACGCTTGGCTACGATCATATCACTAGCATCTTTTAACGGTAGCTCTGCGATGGATGCCTTGCCTGGAGTTAGAAGACTAGCACATTCTGTTGCTCCCTGTCTTCCTGGATCATCATTATCAAAGCAGAAGATTACTTTTTGAAAGGACTCTAACCAATCGATTGATTGACTAACGTACTTCTTTGCTGCTCCTGCTCCATTCGGTACAGATACTACTGCCCACTTGTTTCCGAATGCTTGTGAAATACTTAACGCATCCACCTCACCCTCGCACACCACTACTCTTCTTCCTCCATCCTTCCAAAGGTGCTGACCATATAAGCCAAGCAACTCTCCTCTAATGTGGAATTGTTTATTCGCAGTGCGTATCTTTTGTCCTACTAATGTGCCGTCTCTACTTCTATAGTTCGCTATCTGAACAGGTTCTTTATTGAAGTATCCAATTTGATACCCCCACTTCTGACATGTCTCACTTGTTAAGTTCCTTCTTGTTATATCTGTGTACTTACCAGTAAGAAATGATGTTTCACTGTTGTTACTACTCACCTTTACAGTTCCTCCTTTAGGTCTACTGTATGTAGCACAGCTGAAACACATTGTGCTTCCGTCTGCGTTGACTCCGACAGCGTCACTCGACCCACACTTTGTACATTGCTGATGCGTGTTAGTGAAAGCCATGACTTTGGTACTTGTTTATGTGCATATAATATTCCTTTCTTTTCACACCACATTGCATAAGTAGTCTTACTACCTTTGCGTATTTTATTGTAGGCGTTTTGAAATAACAACCTAATGTCTAGCTCAGGATGTTGTTCTTTGATTAGTAAATGCTTAGACCTATCCTCCGTGACCCACCTTCCCTTGGTCTCTACTATGATTCCGTTGGGAAGAATGAAGTCAGGAGTGTAGGTACTAAGTCTCTTATACTCAATGACTAACGTCTCGTACTTGTAATCTATTCCGTGACGCTTTAACTGAGCAGCTATTCTCTCTTCAAACCCACTCCTAAAAGTCGGCAGTGAGGGTGTCTTCTTCTTCTTCGGCATCAAGTGCTTGGTCCAGGGTTTCACCTCCGTTAACATATCCACCTTCAACAGCAGTGAACCCAAATGAATCAGCTGCTTGTTCTGTGAACTCGCCTTCTGCTAACTCAATTACTTGAACAGCTAATAAATCTAACGATAATCCTACTCCTAACAAGGAAGAGGACCAAGTCTTAGGGCGTACGTTAAGGCGTACCTTTGAACCACCTCGTACTATTGTTTCTTTGTCCCAAGGGTTACCCTTTGAATCAAACAATCCAATTGAACGAGTGTACGGACTCCCAGTCTTCTTACTTATTCCGTTAACAGGTTTCAACTTTGCTTTGAGGATGTAAGAATCTCCTTCAAGTTGAATTGGTAACTCATAGGACTTAGCTTTCTTACCAAGCTCCTCACTTTTTTCCAGTATTGCTTCTTCAAAGATAGGTTTGAGTTGCTTTACAATAACTTCACCTTCTTCTTTTGTTAACACTAAGCTACAGCTGTACTCACCACCCTCTACGAACTTAGTACTCGGTGTGTTAACCCAAGGATACTTAGCAATTCCTACAGGTGTAGTGATACTGTCTAGTTTTGATCTACCTTTTATAGCCATTTCTTTCCTCTTTCTATTTGTTGTTTTATGAGAACAGGTACTGGCAGTCGTTTAATGCAGACACGTCAAGTGTGCCTAGTTCTGTGCTGTCTTCCAGTTCGTTCGTTCCAGTTTGTGTAGCGACTTCGTTGTTGAACTTATTCCCGATGTCGTTACTAAAAATCTCTTGGTATATCTCTCTCAATTGTTGGTGCATCTTCGGTGCGTTAGGGCTTTGAGTTGCAAAGCTGTCATGTATAGATGAGACATCACCTTTAAATTTGCAAGCTAAAAAATGTACCACACTAGCATCGATACTGTGTATCACGTTGGGTACAATAGCTTTAGCCATCTGAGAAGGACAAATTAAATCGTTATCTCTTCGGTACTTTACTTGAATGCTTTGCATATTAAGGACAGATTTAACGTAAAGGTTATCCTTCTTAACAAGCTCCTGTTCAATAGGTAATCCAAAGGGTGAAGTCCACGTAAATTTTTTATCACACTTTCGTATTTGATTCTTCAACTTTTTCATGAAGGTAATCTGTTTACCAAGCATCCAATTTGCTACGTCATTAATCAAGGTAGCAAGGTAGAGCATAGCTTCCACATATTCAGTGTTACTAAATGGATTAACTCGTCCGTTACGGATCTCCCTTTTGAATACATCTTCTACTTCATCAACACTAGAGTAGCTATTCATTCCAAAAGGTTTACACATTACTATCTTCTTTACATACTTCCTTGTAATCCCCCACTTTAACCAGTCACCAGCAAGAGAGTGTCTGTGCTTATTAGTGTGCAATCTAGTATTTACACGGTCACATATTTCTTGGTATAAATCTTTTGGTTTATCTTGTGGGACTAAGTTTGTCCACTCTCCAATCTCCTCATCTTTTAAAAGTAAAGATAGAATCTGTACACCATTACAAGTAGCGTCCATGTGACAAGGCAACCTCGTTTCAAATCCATATCCTTCCTCCTTAAATGCTTGGTATTCAAAACAAAACGCCAGGAAAGCCCAAGGATCAGAAGCTTCTTGCCAATAGTCATTGTTAAAAGGATCAGACGCACATTCTTTTATCTCATTTTCGTGGTCCTTTATCCAAGCAATGCGTTCATCATAAGTCCCCTTTGTACCCCATACATTTGCTCCGTGAATTAACAACCACCTACTCTCCTCCTCGTTAGTAATTGCTACGCTATTGTAAAACTCTAAGCAACTCCTTCCA
>Ga0208643_1001707_pt1 | contig 11637 bp, 20 predicted proteins | sample VirMetDEL_Nov_12_FD_184516 | JGI IMG/M metagenome (GOLD analysis project Ga0208643, IMG submission 184516) | Aqueous microbial communities from the Delaware River and Bay under freshwater to marine salinity gradient to study organic matter... | ecosystem: Environmental > Aquatic > Marine >... | reverse complement strand
AATTACCTCCACTTGGTTCATTAGCATAAGAATTTCTATATCCACCGGCTCCACCAGCCCCATAACGAGCTCCTCCTCCTCCACCTGCAATAACAAGGAATGACATATTACCTGCTAAAGGATATTGCGTTATGTTTGCTTTATAGGCCATGTAGATGTAAGTTTGACTGTTTGTATTTAAATCACCTGCAGAAGTGTCCATAGAAAATCCATCGGAATCTAAATTAACATTATAACTTGTTACACCATTTTCTTTACCATCATTGTTAGCAATTAAATATGGTCTGGCATTTGCAGTGCCTGGATTATCTCCAACAGAAACAGTTCTTACATTATCATACATCATCCAATTACCGCTACCAGTGCTTTTTATCAAAACCCAATCTGGCTGGAATCCTAATCCAGTAATTGCTTTTGAGCCCCCATTACCACTATAACTTGCCATCTTGCTAAATCCTGCTACTGATTTCCAACAATACGCTATGTATTGATTTCCGTTTTTATTTACACTATCAACACCTGATGAGCCCGTTGCAAATCCAAAATTAGTAGCACTTAAATTTGCATAAGTTATACCCCCATTGCCACCCATACCTGTAAAAGCAGCTGCACTAGATTGTAAACCTATTCCTTCGTTAGAAGCTAGTCCTACTTGAGCACCATTCCAACCTCCTGCATCTGTTAAATCTTTTAACATTATAAAATCTGGAGTTCCTGACAAACCATGTCCTACTGTAGCTGAAGCACTTCCATCACCTGTCCATCCTACTACACTAAATCCAGCTGCTTGATTGGCGCTAACTATAGACTGTATTGTTCCGTCTGTGTTTATAGTTGGCACTGGATTTGCTTTCCAGTTCCAGGAAACATATTTTCCTGTGCTATCATTTAAAGGAGCACCTGATAAATTAAATCCATCAACTGTAAAACCTGTCATATAAGCTGAATAATCATTTTGAGCTAAAGATGAATTAGACTGAACCCTAAAACCTGTGCTCCTTACTGCATCAAAAAGTGAATATGAAAAAGTTGAGCCTGAAGTATTATTTCTACTTTTAATCCATGAAAGAGAAGGAGAAAATCCTAATCCTGATATTGATTGAGAACTACCATTCCCAGTATATAATTTATTTGCAAAACTATCCGGTAAAGTTGGCGCAGCACTCGGGTCTGAAGCAAAGGCATAATATGTATAAAGACTTCCATTAACATTGTTTCCAACGGTTGTTCCACCTGCAGTAATTTCAAACCCATTTGATAAAATAAGGAAATTAGGTGCGTCTTGTGTATTTTCACCGTCAGTATTATTTGGTTCTAAAAAACCTGCATTAATCCCTCTTGTAGTATCATACAATCTCCAGTTGTCATTTCCTACTGTACCTTTAATTAAAATCCATTTAGGCTGGAATCCTGTATTTACAACCTGAGTTGTACCATTTCCTGTATAACTTCCAAACTTACTAAATCCTGCTACCTCGGCAAAACAATAAGCAACATACGTAGCACCATTACCATTTGGGTCACCACTTGTGCCTAAAGAGAAAACACTTGATGTTGGGTCTGTGTCATTCCACGTACTATTTCCTGTAGCTGCAGCGTCAGTACCGTTTAACTTCAGGTTTTTTGTTCCACCTAAAGCATTAGCGTATACTCTCCAATTTGTAGTACCTACTACCAAATCAAGTCCTTTAGTAATAACCACATAAGGTTGAGCACCTAGTCCGTGACCGACAGTAGCATTAGCTCCAGTCCCTGTATATGTCACAATACTAATCCCTGCTTTTGTGTTGGCTTGTACAGTGCTTGTAATTGTTCCGTCAGTATTACTACTAGTTGTTCCTCCGTTTACTTTCCAACAATAAGCTACAAATGTTTCACCAAGTTTATTAGTTCCATTATAATCACCTAAAGTAAATCCATCATTATCAAAAGATGTAACAGCGTCTGTTTCATCAAATTGAGGGTCGTTACTATTGGTATAAACAGTTTTAGTACTGCCTCTTGTAGAGTCTTGTATAAAATGTGCTTCAGAGCCATCACGCCTTTTAATCCAAACAAAATCTGGTTTAAATCCAACGCCTGTAATGTTTTGTGTTGTTCCTGAAGTATCACTTGCTGAATTACCTGCATAAGTAACTATACTAAAGTTCTCGCTAGGTGTTGGGGGTATATCTTCTGATTGTAGATCTCTCCATTCTCCTCCATCCCAAAACTCTACTAAGTTAGTAGTCGTGTTATATCTCCACTCACCTGTACTTGGACTTGTTGGTCTCTCTGCAGTAGTTCCACTAGGCAACTTCAAAGCAGAGTTTAAACTTTCTAAGTTAAATAAATCCGGTGATGTAATTTTTGTTGTTGCCATTTTTTAATTTGTTTTAAAAGCTAAATAAAGATAGTCTCTTGCTGAAGCATTGAAAGAGTTTGTTAACTCAAAACCAGTGGATGTAAATGAAACACCTGCTGAAGTTCCCTCAGCACCACCACTATTCCAGTACAACACGTTGTTTGCCCCTCTAACACTATCCATTACATACCAATCCTCTGTATTGTTAGTTGATTTAAAAACAAGCCAATCTGGTTGAAATCCAACTGTAATACTTTGAGTTCCACCATTTCCTGTATAGCTTCCAACTTTAGAAACGTTATCAATGTCTGAAAAAAGATATGCAATATATTCATTTCCATTTCCATTTGAATCACCACCTGTTGTAAGTGTAAAAACTGAACTTGTTGGCGCAGCATCTTGCCAAACATTTGAAGTTCTAAAAGGAGGAGTTCCATTTGGCTCTAAATATTTAGTCCAATCTAAAGCACCTGCTGTCCAATCTGAAGATGAATTTAATTTCTTAATCATAAGAAATTTTGGAGCTACTCCTAGTCCATGTCCAACAGAAGCATTAGCACCAGTCCCGGTATATTTAACAATACTAAAACCTGCTTCTGGGTATGCTTGTACTGTACTAGTTGTACTTCCATCAGTATTGCTGCTTGTAGTTCCTCCGTTTGCTTTCCAACACCAAGCTACATAGGTTTTACCACTTCCATTTACATCACCATTACCTGCTAATGTAAATCCATCTGTATCGAAAGATTGTACCTGGTCACTTCTTGTTATTTCAGCAGTAGATTCATTTGACATTATATATTTAGTTACACCTCTTGTTGAATCTGCTAGCATGTGTGAATGAGCTGTACTTCTACATTTTATCCACACCCAATCTGGTTTAAATCCAAGACCTGTAATAGCTTGCGTGCCACTATTACCATTATATATAACTGTTTTAAATGCAAGCGGAGGAGGAAAAGCTACATTATTTATTTTTTTCCAAGCTGCTCCATTGTAATATTCTTCACAAGAAGCTGAACCTTCTGAAGCTTCATTAGTATTGTTTCTAATCATACCGGCTACATCTGTAGCAGGTCTGTTGTTATTCGTACCTGTAGGAATCTTTAGTCCGCTCTCTGAAGTCGCTTCATTTAAATCTACTAGTTCCCCGCTTACTTTTGTTGTTGCCATATTACTGTTCTATCCAATTTAAAGTTTCTTCATCCCAAAGATACGATTTTCCGTCATTTGGTTTTTCTACTGGAGCTGCCCAATCTGAATACACAGATGTTCCATCTTGAAAAACATCAGGGCTTACATCTATATCTTTTATTATCCAACTTGCATAAGGTTTTTCTCTTGTAAGTAAACTCGTGGTCCACTCTTGAGCTTCCTCATTCCAATAATCTTTTCCTTCTACTTTTTCTACTGGAGCTGTCCATCCTGTTTCTGTACTCCATGACCAGCTAGGATAAGGAGCTTCTGAGTTATAAGGTTGAGATAAATAGATATAATCTACCCACTCTGTTGTATCTTCTTTCCACCAATATTCTCCCTCAGGTTTTTCTACAGGACATTCCCAAAGACAAGACTCTTCATTTAAAGTCCATGACTCAAATGGCTGCGGCCCGTAAAACGCATCTCTTACAGGGTCGTAAGTATAACCTGTCCCTGCATAATTTTTTCTAAACGGTGTGCCTCCATTTTGGTGAACACCACCATAAGTATTATAAGAAGTTCTTTTGCATAGTCCGCCTTTTCCATAATACCCTTCCCAGTAAACTGTGTTGTCTATAACCTCTGGTGGAAGCGCATTTAGCTCTTCAAGCTTTACTTGTATCTCAGCCTCTATGGCTGTAATTTCTTCTTGTGTTTTATCTGCAGTTCTGCTATCCTCTAAATCTCTTATCTCCTGCTCTAGCGTTTCATCTCTTGCAGATTTCTCATACGTCTCCAGCACTCCTGTAATTACTCCAGTTACTACGCAAAGACAGTTGTCTATTTCTATTTGCTTTGCATCTATCTCTTCTTGCTTTGCTTCAATCGCAGCTGTATCTGGTTCTTCAACAGAAGTAAGATTACTCATCTCATTACTTAAAGCCATTAGCTCTTCTCTTAGAGTTTCTGTTGTGTGGTCGTTATTTAAAAATGCGTAATGTGCCATATTAACTAAAACTTATTGAATCTGTTCCTGCTGTGAAACTGGTTACTTTATCACTACCATCCGTAGCTGTTGAACTTGTTAGACCTGATCCTACTGAAATTGTAAAGGTGTTTGGATATCTAAGGATTACTATTCCTGAACCTCCATTAGAACCTGCAACTCCTCCACCAGAACCACCTCCACCTCCACCGGTGTTTGCTGTACCAGCTACAGATGCTGGCCCTGAATTAACTGCTCCTGCTCCTCCACCACCGTCTCCTCCAGGTTTTTGTGAACTTCCAGAAGACTCTCCTCCTCCTCCTCCACCACCATAAAATACGGCAGCGCCTGTAATACTTACACTTATTCCATCACCTCCATGTCCAGCTCCGTCGGTGTCTCCAGCTTCGCCAGCTCCACCTCCACCTCCACCACCGTTATTTGTACCACCACCACGGCCATTTGCTCCAGCAAAACCTTGGTTAGCTGTACCTGCAGCTCCGTTTGTATCATAAGCTCCTCCACCACCAGAACCACCTGTTCCAGCGCTTCCCCCTTGACGTGAACCTCCACCTCCACCTGAGGAAGTGATAGCAGAAAAAACTGAGTTAGCTCCCGGATTACCATTAGCGTTTGTTGCTATAGTTCCTCCAGCTCCTACTGTAACCGTATAAGATGTACCGCTTTGTAAACTTAATGAAGACTCAGCAGATGAACCTCCTCCTGATGTTGAACCAAAACTAGTACGAAGACCACCAGCTCCTCCTGCTCCTGCATCAGAATTATTTCCTCCTGCTCCTCCACCAGCTACAACTAAAAAGTCAACCGAAAAACTTGGGCCTTGAGCTGCTCCTTCAGAGAATCTCTTCCAGTCTGCGTTGTCTTTGTATTCAAGTCTGCTGTCTGTTGTATTTAAACGTAGGTCTCCAGCAACTCCTGTTGGTCTTTGAGCCGAAGTTCCCTTAGCCCACACTAGACCTCCAGTGTTACCACTCATGTCAATTACGTTTGTAGTTACTTTGTTTGTTGCCATGAGCTAAACGTTATTGTGTTATTACTACTTCTATTCCATTTGCTGCGGTTGTCGGTGGCGCAGTTGCGAAAGTTAATGTTGTTCCTGAAACTGTATAGTTTGCCGTTCCCCCAGAATCTTTGGAGTTTTGATATACACCGCTAATAAATATGTTAAGATTAGCAGCTGCCGTTGGCGTTACTGATAATGTAAATGCTGTTGTTGAGTTGTTTCCTGTAAACTGATCTTTAACAACTGATGTTCCTGTGGCAGTAGCTGCAACCGTTATCTCTGTTGCTGATGTTTGTGTTAAAGTAATTCCCGCACCTTCTGTAAGATTTACCGCTGAGTCAGTTCCAGTAGCTGCGTCTAATTGTAAAGGAACACTGCTTCCAGCTTTTGCTCCAGCTTTTATAGTATATGTGTCTCCAGTTGCAGTTGAAGCAATAGAGATTTCACTTGCGCTTACTCTTGTAAGAGCTATATCAGTTCCAGCTGTTAGAGTTATTGCATCATTCGTAGCGTCACTACCTGCTAAGTTAATGTTTGTAGTTGCCGCCGGGACATCTACTGTATAGGTTGTACCTGATAACAAGGATTTTGCTACTTGTATATTGTCAGTTCCTTTATACCCAACGAAATAATCTATATCCGCTAGAGAAGAACCTGTGGTAAATTGTGAAAATTTTACTGCCATTTTATTTTAATTTATTCTGTTATTAAGTCATTACTGTTTAATTCTGAAACCATTTGGATTGAAAGTTCAGTTATAATGTCTTCACTTCCAAACGGAGCTTGCCCCGCTTCTCTTTGTCCAATCCAATTCCCTATGGCAATAAATGACGGCATATTACCAGAGAGCTATTATGTTATCAGCACTTGTTCCTGTCGCAAAAACTTTAACTACATTCACTGGGAAAAAAGTTCCTGTGTTTACTCCTTGAAAAGTAATCTCATCACCACCCGCTGTTGTTACTTTTAAATTTCCGGCTGTACCAATATACAACACAGCACCTTCTTGATTTCCATCGTACAACTGATAAGCTTCAGCATTTGCCATAATATCCTCAGTTACATTTAAAGTTGTTGTATTCTCTATACTTAGAACCGTTGTCTGAGTGCCATCTGTAGTATTTACTACGATCATACCCGTTTGAACTGATTCCGCTGTAAAGTTTGCATTGCTATCAATTAGTTGTTTGGTTGCTGCAGAGGTAGTGGTTCCACTTGGCCCTGCTATCCCTATGTTTGGAATGTCTGTATTATCAGACTTGTTTACATTCCATGCTCTGTATCCTTGTAATTTTTGGTATGCCATAATTTATTTTTTATAAGGGAACATTCTGTTGAGACCATCTCGTCTTTCGTTGCACCCGCAATCTTTATTTAATTTTTCTGCTACTACATCTACAGCTTTTTTAATCCCTGTAAACTTAGTAAACCTTTCTATATCATCTCCGAGTCCTCTTGACTTCATTTTATACATATACACTTTTCATTTTTACACTCCTTCATCTTAAATGATATTGCAAATATAATCTTATTCCAGTTACATTTAAAATTATGTGTTAGGCCTCCCCACCACCTAGCAATTGCGTGTGATGTTTTAATAAGCCATGCTCCTAGTTTTTTCATAATAATTTATTTTTTACAACCAAAGTTGTTTGCGTAATTAGCCATCGCTACCACGCCTTTCGAATACTTGTCTGTGTTATTCATTACAGCAGAAGCACCTGCACATGTAGATTTGCCAGGCATATTTTTCTTTACCCAGTTAGTAAACTTTCCTTCATTCTTTTTTTTGATTTCAGGAAATGCATTTTTTTTAGTTCTGCCTTTTGTAGCCATTACTTCATGTTTGAATCAGCAGAATATGGGTGTTCTCCAAAATGCTTGTACATTCCTTTAGACTCGTTTCTTCTGTCTTTTAAAGATTGTTTTTTCTTACCGTTACGAGCTGCGATTGCTTCGTCGTCTCTTGAGTTGTATCCTTGTTTTTTCATGATATAAAATTTTTTATTTATACAAAGATACTAATATTTTTATTAGGTCTTTTTGGATTTGTTTACAACAAAAAGAATATCATCATAGCGATTTTTCATGTGCCTTAAATCTATCACCTCTATACAGTCTTTTAAATCTTCAGGAATACAATTTTTTAAACCCTCAACCCAATTAATATCTTGTACGTCTTCAATAACCAAAATACCATCGTCTTTTAAAAGTGGTAAATACAAATTTATATAAGCCATCATAGATTCATAAGTGTGAGCTCCATCATCTATAATTATATCAGCTTTAATATTTTTTTGAGTAAAATTATTATTTACAAACTCTGGACTATATGCGTTGCTTTCACAATGAAGAACAACATTAGGATTATTTAAAAGGTCATTAATCACCCTCTCTTTTGGAAGTATGTCCACTCCGTGTATTGTTGCGTTTTTAAAAAAGTCACTCCAAAGCTTTAAGCTTCCTCCGTTTTTATCAAAGAAACAACCTATACCAACTTCTATTATAGTGGATGCAGTTTCTTTTTTTTTATAAAATAAATACTCATAGACACCTAAGTAACAGTGTTGAGTTCCTTTATCCGTTAATGTGCTGTCTGCTAATTGAAATAATAATGACATTAATGCTTTATATTATTTGGTAGACTTAGCGCCTTTACATTTCCAGCGCTTTCTTGATAAGTTATTTGGAGTGTTCGGATCGTTTTGTTTCTTTTTACTAAGACGCCTTTTTATACCTAGACTTCTGGCGCAGTAGCTATCCCCTTTAGAAGTTCCAGGTCTAACCCTTGGCCCTCCTCCTTTTGCTTTTCCCGCCTGACCATAGCTTACTTTTTTACCAGTTGAAGTAATCTTTACTTTTGCTTTGCCTTGTCTTGGTCTTGCCATTATGCGTTTCTTACTTTTGCTGCTTTAGTATTTGCTACTACTGTTCTACCTTTTGCTCCTTCTCTTTTTTTCTTACGAGCTGTTTGGGCTAATTGTCTTTTAGAAAGTCTTAATGCTTTTTTTCTTGGAAGACATCTGTCTGGGTTCTTTTTATCTTTACTCGTTCCACACGCTCCTTTAATCTTTCCGTCTGAGCCAATGCGAACCCAATCTTGTTTAACCCAATCTTTTAAAGCACCCATTACTTTTTCATTTTAGCACCCGCAATCTTATCTGCGTAAGTTATACTAGGGTTATTATCCATACCAGCCTTTACACTTAGCATACCAAACTTTGTTCTTTTACCCTTGCGGGCTTTTTTATTCATCTTACTCATGACTTACTTTTTTTTGCGTAGTTAGGATCTTTACAATATTTACTTGCTGCCATATTTGCATAGGCAGACGGGTACGTATCAAACGTTCTTTTTGCCCAAGCAATACCTGCTGAACAAATTTTGTTCTTACGCCCTGTTCTTTTTTTAGCCATTAATATCCTGAAACCGTTTTTTTCTCCATACCGTAGTTTGGATTGTTTTTAATCTTACCCTTCATAAGCTGCGCAAAAGCATGAGCTTGCGCTTTACCTACGGCGTTGTAGGGAAATGTTTTTTTACCGCCTTCGAATTTTACTGTTGGCATAGTTTTTTATTTAATTGTTTATTCTTTTTTTTCTTGTTAATCTAGATTTTGCTCTTCTTGCAAACCTTTGTCCAGCTGGTGTGTTTTTTATTCTGTCTTCCATTGTAATTCTTTTTGCTTCACGAATAACTCTTTCCGGATTTAATGGACCACCCCTCCTTTCAACATTTTTTTTAGCAACCTTCATTATAGAATCTCTTTTAGCTATCTTTTCAGCTCGAGTAGGGCAAGTTATCCTGTCTACACTTTGGTTTCTAAATGAGTAAGAATTATAATTTTTTTTATGACCTTTTTTGTGTGGCATTAATATTAATTTAATTGTTATTATTTACCCATTTTAAATTTAGGCTTGTCTGGTGGAACCATTGTTCCTGTGCTTTTATAATAAGGCATACCTGTTGGACCAGTGCTCATTAATTTACTTATTCTCTGTGCTTGATAATTATTAAAAGCTACAGTGTCATACACCGTTCCCATTCTTCCCCCTCTGCTTTTTACAAAATCTTTTTGAGTTTTTCTTTCAGGGTGACCCGGTTTGTGTGCCATAATATTATTATTTTTACAAAGATAAGAAATCTAATCTAATGAAATCACAAGTACATGATTGCCTAAAATACTGGAGAGTTATCCGTTACTTCATTAAAGCTAAATACGGACTTACAACCGCCGACCTTGATATGCTGCTGTTCCTATACAGCGAAGAAATATTTTCTAAAAAAAAGTTTGAAGAGTTTGACAACCTACTTATTTGGGATGGCGAAAGATTTAATCGCCTGTACAAAGAGGGGTGGATAGAAATTTTTCGTAACCGCAAGAAAACCACAAAGTCCTTGTATTCTCTTTCTTTTAAAACTGAACGAGTTATCAGTGGTATTTATAAAAAACTATCGGGAGAAGAAATACCAACGTCTTTATCTGGCAATCCAATGTTTGCAAAGAATGTAAAGTACACCGATAAAGTATATCGCAATATGATCCTAGAGATGAATAAAGTTATACGACAACAACGACGTCTTTCTCCTGAATAATTGTAAAAGGCTCGTTGTTAATCAGCATAGTAAACCCAGCCCTCTTGTCGTAGTAGATGGTGTCGTCTGAATTTATAACAGTTACATCTGTTCCCTGTATAACCACAATCCCTTTTTTGTATCTTAACTGATTCGTGTCCTCAGAGCTAAGTAGTAATCCTGATTGCGTTTTTATTTCCTCGTCGATGGGGTGAATGATTATATTTTTTCCAATTGGTTTCATATTGTTTTTATTTAAGATGCTACTGTTATAAAAAGAATTAACAGAAAAAAAAGTATTAGGTAATCTAGTATTTCTTCTAAAAAGTTTTTCATTTACTGGTTTTATAATCTATTACAAATCCAATCGCTACCAATACATTCATACCGATTGAGGATGCTATCTCCACCAGATCATGAAACGAATGAATTGAAAGATGTATGTGTCCCACAATCCAGAACGGTATGGCTAAGTTCTGACTTATCCAGATAAGAGTAAACTTAAGAAGCCTCATTAATAATATTTTTTAAGTTTATCCATGTATGAACCAGTAAACTTATCTATAATCCAAACCCAACCACCATAAGATGAGTTTTGAACCGGATTAAGTTTAGGTAATTTTTTTTCACAACAATAAGCAAGAGCTAATACATCGCCCTTTTTACACATATACTTTACTGGTTTTTGTAAGTCGTATGAAAAATTTATATTAATATTTGTTAGAGTTTCTTCAATCAAAGGTAAAACTCCTGGCATAATTGTAAGTGGTAGGCTTGGGTTATGATACATGGGTTGCATAAAAATTAATTTAATTAAACCTGAACCTTTTGAACTTCTTATGTTAGTTGAGATGGAGAGCTGTATGTTTCCTGTTTTTCCACTATTAAACCCCATCATTTGAGTTACTAAATTATGTTTTGTGGATTTAATTAAGTGCTCATTGGATGTATCAAACTTCCAATCATCACCACCATTAGACTCAAAGTACCAATCACATGGAGAAGTTATAACATAACTAAATCTAAAAACATCAACAAAAGATGGACAGTATTTTAAATTACTAACATGTTCATTTTTCCCTTTATATAATTGAGTTCTAACTTTTTTCCACCACGCTGGTTGTTTTTCCATAGTGGGTTTTATTATATCTTGTATATAATTTTCTTTTTGGTCAGGTATTATATTTGGCGGAACTACTAACTCTATACTTTTTTCTTTTTGTTTTTTAAATAATTTCATTCCGTCTCTATTGTTCTTGCCATAGTAACTATAGCGTTAGTAGATAGTATAGTCACTGCCACTGACACCGCATTTTGAAGCGCCTGCTTGGTAACTTTCAGTGGATCTATTATCCCCATCTCTATTAAATCTCCTTCCACACCGGTCTTAACATCAAGCCCTATGTTTTTTTGGTTATAAACACGCTGGTTTTCTATCCCTGCGTTCTCTTGTATTTGCTTTAGGGGCTCTAACAGTGCTCCCCCCAAAATCGCCAAGGCGATTTTTTTATCTGAATTTTTATCGCCCTGCAGTAACAACCCTTCTTGATACAAAGCGAGTCCTGCTCC
>Ga0208643_1001702_pt1 | contig 11654 bp, 32 predicted proteins | sample VirMetDEL_Nov_12_FD_184516 | JGI IMG/M metagenome (GOLD analysis project Ga0208643, IMG submission 184516) | Aqueous microbial communities from the Delaware River and Bay under freshwater to marine salinity gradient to study organic matter... | ecosystem: Environmental > Aquatic > Marine >... | reverse complement strand
GTAAATCTTTAAATAGTTTCCATTTACCACTATCACTTGCATCTCTAAATAATCCTGAATATAAATCTTGTGAACCAGATGTATCATATAATCCGTATAATCCTAAATCAACACTATCTGATGAATTGTTACCGCTACCTACAACTACTAGTGGATCTTCTACACTTAATGTTGCAGTGTTAACTGTTGTAGTATCACCTTGTACTGTTAAATTACCTGTTACAACTAAGTTATCGCCTATTGTAGTTTCAGATGTTCCATGTCCAATAGTTATAGCTGTTCCACTTATTCCTGTTCCAATAGATACTGATTCACTAGAATTTGCAGTATCAACAATTAAATATGCATCACTTCCTTGCTTAATAGTAAATGCTGTTGCTGAGTTATCAGTAACCGCTATATTAATATCAGTTGCATCTGCTGAAATGCTATCTAAAGCAATATCCCCTACATTTGTTATATTGTTGTCAGAAACGCTTAAAGCACCTCCTGTTGTTACATTACCTGTTGTTGTGATAGAATCTATATAAGCATCCTTAAAGTACAAACTAGACGTCCCTAAATCAACGTCGGAGTCTGTTACGGGTGATAAAGCGCCGTCTATTAATTTAACTTGATCAGCTCCTGCTGTTCTTAGTGTAATAATGTTATCAGATGTAAAATCAATATCATTGTCAGCATCTCTACCTAAAACTAAACTTGTATTTAAAACAGATGTAATTGAAGTTTGCGCACCTGCTACTGCTACATCATTAGCGTTTACTGTAATACCTGTTCCTGCTCCTACTGCTAATATTGCGTTTGCTGCTGTTAAACCAGCTCCTGCAAACAACACCGCTAAATCATCTACCCCCTCTTTTTTAGTAACTGAAGAACCAGTTGCGTCTAAAAAAAGAATTTTATCTCCGTCTGCAATATTTGTTTCAGTAATATTAAATGTTGGATCAGCTAAAGATGGTGATGTTAAAGTTTTATTAGTAAGCGTATCTGTAGTTGTTTTTCCTACTAAGGTGTCTGTTGCAGCTGGCAACGTAATTGTAACGTCAGCGGTCGCAGCGGGCCCTATCAATGTTACTTTATTAGTTCCATTGTCACTATCTTCAAAAAACTCTATAAATCCCGCACTTGTTGCACCGTTTTTTAATTGTGCACCTGCATTTATTATAGGAGTCGTAATCGTTGGAGTAGTTAAAGTTTTATTTGTAAGTGTATCTGTTGTCGCTCTACCTACTAAAGTGTCTGACGATGTTGGTAAAGTAATTGTACCTGAATTTGATATAGATGAAATTACCGGTGTTGTAAGAGTCTTATTGGTAAGTGTTTGTGTACCTGTTAATGTTACAACCGTACTGTCTATATTTAAAGTTGCTTCTCCTGATGTCGCACCACCTGATAATCCTGTTCCTGCAATAACAGCTGTAATATCTGCACCTTCAAGTAACGCAGCCTTAATACTAGACATTGTAAACCTTTTGGTTGCTCCGCTAGCTGAATCTATTCCAAGTACGCTATCGTTGTCTGTTATACTAGAATCTAATGAATACGAATCTATTTTTGCCATTTGTTAATTTTTTTGTATTGTTTTGAACTTCTCAGCACCACGTGAACCAAAATATGCTACGTATACTGTAATAAGAAGTGATTTTAAAAGGTCTACCCAACCACCATCAACTTCAAAGTCCAATCCGGTAGAGTCTATAAATATTAATAAAACCATCGCAACAGTTAAAAAAACTAATGTTAATGGCCTTGTATTTTTCGAAAGCCAGGAATCTGACTTCATATCTGCCTGCCATCTTTTTGATACCTCTTGCATCTCTACAGTATCTTGACGTAGCAGGGCTAATGCTTTTTCTTTGTCTTCAGCTGGTAGTGCTGGATCTTTTTTAATTAAATTTTTTACTAAACCTAATACACCTTTATCTGGTAATACTTCACCTAAACTACCTATAATGTTTGATCCCGCTCCGGCTAAAAATCGGCCAACAGCGGTATCTTTTAACTTTTTTTTGTCTTTAGACATTACTTTTTCTTTTTGACAATGTTTTTAATGTCTTTAACCTTAGTTTTAACATTCTTTACTTTGTCTTCAAGAACATCAGGTATATAGTTATCATTGTCATCTTTTGTTACACCTTTTTTATCTAACCAAATAGAAAAAACAATAAGACCTATTATAACAACTACAGCTGCTATTATTATTAATGTAAAATTCATAAATTTATTTTTTATAAGGGAATATTGTATTTAAGGCGTCACGTCTTCCCTCGCAACCGCAAGGTACATTTAATCCTTTTGAGACTACATCTACCATTGTTTTAACACCTGTTTTTTTTGTGATCTTTTCAATTGAATCACCTAATCCTCTTGACTTTTTCATTTTTTACGTTTTGTATTCGAAACTCTTCTTGGCTTACCTGCTGGTTGACCTAATCTTTTTTTCTCAGCTATTTTTTTTGATTTTTCTGAAGAACTCATCTCTGAAGCAGTCTTAACTGTTTTACTTGAAACTCTTTTGCTTGGTCTACAATAAGGTGTGCCTCTTTTCTCTCCTTTAGTTCTTCCACATGGTTTACCTGTACGAACATCAACCCACTTTTCTTTAAACCATCTTTTAAGAGCTAAACCTTTTTTTGTTTTACGAACCGCCATTATTTTTTCTTTGACTTGTTCCCCCAATTAGCCGCCCCCACTTTACGGCACTTAGCTAACGCTCCACTTGCGTAAGCAGAAGGAAACACTCTATATCTAGCTTTAACTTTACTATAACATGCATCTTTCTTTGCCATATCTTTAATTTTTATATCTATTAACTATTTCTTGAAGCTTATCAAGTTCTATTTCTATTTTCATACTTAACCCTGCTTCAAACCTAGCAACAGGCTTTTCTCCTTTATATACAATAATAGTAGGTACAGATTTTATAGAAGTCCGTAAGTTTTTAGATTGATTTTCTACATAAGCATACTGAACCTTAGCATTTTTTAAACCATCTAATCCCCTATACTTATTACCTGAATTCCATTCATAATTAAAATGAACCACAGTTACATCCTGGCTAAAAGCAGTAAATGATAATAATAAAGATAAAATTAAAATAATGTTTTTCATGGTTAATTTTTTATTATTATTTCATATAGCTTCTCATCTATCTTATCCAGTTTTTCTGAATTAGCATCTACTTTTTCTTCAGTTGAAATTATTGTTTCTCGAATTAACTGATCTTTTAAATCATATTCGGTTCTTGATACTTCTGGTTCTGGCAACTCTTTAGCAAGTTGTATTTCTCCTTGTAAGCTATACCACATTCCGGTTACAGTTACAATTACAGCCCCAATAGTAATTAAATTCTCTACGCTAATATTGAATTTTTCTTTTTTAATTTTGTCTAGGTCAAGTTCGGGCATGTGATTTATTTTTTTCTAAGTTTTTGAAAATCTGCACCAGTTATTTTGTTAAACGGTGGAGCCATTCCAGCTATTCTTTTTTGTTTAGGGGATAACATTTGTGATCCGTCTAAGTCTTTATTTTTCTTTTTATCCATTATTATTTATATTAACAATTCCATTTTTTAAGTGCCAACGCTTTTCTTGTTGGTCTTCCCTTCTTATCCTTCATAGGACCTTTAACTCCTGACATTCTAGCACAAAAAGATTTACGTCTTTTCGCTGCTTTACTACCTTTTTTTAATTTTGAAGGAGGTGTTGTAACAGCGGTTTTTAATTTACTACCTGGGTTATCTTTTCTATATTTAGCAACACCTTTAGCGGTCATACCACCTTTTTTACTGTAGTTGCCAAGTGATTTTTTTCTTGACGGTGCGTTTTTACTTGCCATATCCCATTTTCTTTTTCTTTGCTTTCTTTTTACTCTTTTTCATTGGGTTAGCGCCATATTTTTTTTGAGTTGTCTTTTTGTAAGGCATAATTTAAAATTTATCTGTTATTATCTTTTATCATATCGTCTATAGACTTATTATATACTTTGTCCCGATAAGATTTGTTTTTGTAGAATATACTTTTACTTCCTGTAGGTAAATCATCTTCACCTAATAAAACTTTATACATTCTGGTAATTAATTGTTTACATTTAAAAGAAGTAGTATATATAGCGTACTTTTGTTGAGAACCAGCGCGTTGTCTCCATACAACAATCCATCCGTCTCTTCTTAATCGTTCCCACCTGTCTTTATCCCAAGACATTGTATAAACGCCATTAATAAAATCATTACGCGTAAATCTTCCTTTACAATCTAAATAGACTAATAATTCTAAATCGGCATCATTTAAGTCATATGTTTTGCATGCCCACTTTCTAACTAACCTGTAGTATTTTAATATATTTAAATCTCTTAAATCATTAGGTGTTAGTTTCATATAAAAAAAGACCTACAGGCCCAACTCGTGAGCCCGTGTATGGTCTTAGTAATTATTAAGCGTCTAATGTAATAGTACAGCTTAAGATGTTTGCGTGTGCAAAGATTGAATTAACGTCGTCACAAATTACTGTATAGTTTTTTGTGTTTTTCGGATAGTTAGTTGCGTTGTTGATTGCATCTGCAATTCCGATCATAACGTCTTTTTCTTTATCAGCAGTTGTAGTTATAGTTACAAAACTTCTTTTGTCTTCAGTTGCGTTAGCCCCTAAAGTGTTTCCAAAGTTCATAATTAAAGTTGCGTCAGATGCTACAGTCATACCTAAGAAATTAGATAGAGTAAAAGTAGCTGCGTCGTCAGCTGCGTCGATAAATACTAAAAAGTGCTCATTGTTATTTAAAGCCATGATTTTTAATTTATAAAGTTAAACAAAAAGTGTTTGGTTAGTTTTTCAGTAACCGTATTGAGTTTTGGGTCTTTGGTCTTTGGCTTTTGGTATTAACCGACTAATACAACATCTTGTTGCTTTATAACTTGATATAAGTTATCGTCGTATTCTATTCCGTGTCCAGCACGCCTATCATAATAGATTTCATCATTAATATTAATTCCTTCTGTCATATTGCCAATCGATATAATTTTTGCCTTTAAGTACCTAACGTCATCTACGTGCTGGTCCATAATAAGCAACCCTTCTTCTTTTTTTGGCTCTTCTTTAATTGGTTCAATTATAATATAGTTATTAATCGCTTGCATAGTCTCTAATGTTTGAAATTACACAATCAGCTGATATAATCGTTGTTGCTACAGACACCGCATTTATTAGTGCAGTTTTTGTAACAAGCACCGGATCTATAATGCCGCCTTTAATCATATCTACTCCTTCGCCTGTTACCACGTCTATTCCCCAGCCTTCTTTCATATTAGGGCCATAAGGTATGTTTGCGTTCTGTAATATTTTTTTATAAGGAGCTTTAATAGCGTTATGAAGGATTTGTTCTGCAGAGTTTTTATCTTTTAATACTTTACTTGCATTATGTAAAGCAACACCACCGCCGGGAACTATACCTTCTTTAATAGCTGCTTTAACAGCATATATAGAATCTTCTACTCTATCTTTTTTTTCTTTTAATTCAATTTTAGAGTTTGCACCTACTTTTAATATAGCTACAGCTCCTGAAAGCATTGCTAGCCTTTGTTCTAGCTTTGATTTAATAAAAGGATTCTTTTCCGATTTTATTTTTTTATTTACAAGATCTATTCTTTCTTTCGCTTCATCAGGCATCTTGCCAACTGTTATTATTGTAGAAGTTGCATCAGTTACTGCTTTTTCAGCATTACCTAAAACATCGGGATTAATTAAATCTAAATCATCACCTAACTCTTCATTTATAACTTTCGCTCCGGTTATTGTCGCTAGGTCTTGCATTGTGTCCATCTTAGTAGCTCCAAAACCAGGTGTGTCAATAACGTTTATTTTTATATTGCCTTTTACTTTATTCATTAAAAGTGCTGCCATAGGTTGTTGATCTAGGCTTGCTACAATTAAAAGGCTGCGTTTTTCTTTAATAACATGTTCCAATACAGTTTGTATTTTTCTAATACTAGGTATCGGAGATGCTACAATAAGGACGTAGGGGCTTTCAAGTATGGCTTTATTCTTTTCTTTATCTGTTACCAGATGCTGAGATTTTATACCACAATCGAATTGAACCCCATCTACTATTTCGCTGAATGTTTCTTCTGTGTCAGATTCTTCCATTAACACAACACCGTTAGCTCCAACAGATTTATAAGCGTCAGCTATAACCGATCCGAGCTTAACGTCGTTGTTACATGATATAGAAGCGACATCTTCTAGCATTTCATCCTTTATCTTTATACTTTTTGAATCTAAGTATTCCAGTACTTTTTTTAAACCGGCGTTCACACTGTCTTTTATTTGTCTTACAGTATAATCATTAGCCGAGTTCATTTCTTGAAGCAGAGAGTGAGCGAGGACAGTTGCGGTGGTGGTACCGTCACCCGCTTCTCTGACTGTTTTTTTTGCTGCTTCTTTAATTAAGGTAGCCCCTATGTTTTCCACCGGGTTTAACAGTACAACCGATTCAGCAACTGTAACACCGTCTTTTGTTATAACGGGTTTACCCATTGCATCCTCGTATATTACACATTTACCTGAAGCACCCAGCGTAGATTCAACCGCACTGGCTAATTTTTCTACACCTTGCATTATCCTGTCCCTAGCGTGCATGCCAAAGGCAAGATCTTTAATTATCTCACTTGGGTTATTATATTCCATTTAATTTAATTTAATTGATAAGAAGTGATTATTTGAATGTCTTTATTACTTTTGGTCCGTCGGCAAACTCAAGCTTCTTCTTATAATGTTCAATGCTCTTGTCTATTGCGTTTTCACAATCATCTAGTGATTCACGTCTGGTTACGTCTATCCAAGCATCTTCCTTGTTGTATTCTGCTTGATAGAACCCGTTTGATAATTCAACTATTCTCCAGTTCTTTTTGTCAGCTATAAGCTCCCAAAGTTTTCTGGTCTCTTCGGTTATTCCCTGCCCACCTTGTGAGAGAGAATAGGATTTATAATATATGGTCATTGTTTTGGTATGTAGGGTTAATTCCTATAATGTTATAATTACGCGCTTTTATGCTTTTTTAGTACCACGTCCACCATTTCCTCTGTTTACTTTTACAGACACAAACTTGCCTCTTGTATGATCATAATCTTTACCTTTCAAATTTATACCTTTTTTCTTTGCCGCACGTCTCTTTCTCTGGTTTTCCGCTTTTTTCTTTTTACGGTCCGTTGACATTGCATACGCTTTATCTCTTACTGCTTTTCTTTTCGCCGCGAGTGGACTTAACTTTTGTTTTCCCATAGGTTTTTACTTTATCTCTTATACCCATGAAATTTACGCTCATTAGGTGTTTATAGTGTTTGTTACTCATACTTTACTTATTACGCGACAGTAGCTACTTATTAAATATTAATTTACTACCTATTGTCACGCTGTAGTGTTTTTCTTGTATAATAACAAATTGTCCTAGACAATCTTGGAAGTACATCTTATACCTCGGCGATAAGTCTAATAGCTCTTGCTGTCTCTCTCCGACCCAGGTGAATACTTCCTCCTCGGTCACAAATTGATTCTTAGCTTTTATATACTTAATTTTTTGCATAGTCCAATATAGTGAAAAAAAGTGATTAGATGAGTAGAGGTAATGGGTTACACAATATTAGGCGAGCACGGGTCAGTAACGGAAAGTGATTATTTTACCCCCACCGGGCCTCTTTTTACCTGGTTTTGCCAGAACAGTTTGCCTTTTGCTGTGGCGACGTACACGGCACGTGTATAGCACGAGGGGCGAGCACGGAACAGTTACGGGTATAATAGTGGAGCCTGACACGGTACTATTATGATATTATATATGAATTTTAAATTAATAATAACTTAAATAATATATAATGACTAAAGTAAAAAGTAAAGTAAGTAAGAAAGAATCTAAGAGAAGCATAGTATCTAAAAGATTCGTAATAAGAAAGAAGTTAGTTGGTCAAGGCTTAATCATCAAGTACACAAATTACGATGGCAAAGTATGCGACTACGATCACGATAAAGTATACACAGAGAACCAAGACAGGTTCGATAGCATGGCGTGTTTCAAGAAGTATAAGATATATACTCAGAGCTTCAACCTGCCAAGGTTTGTTAGAGACATGAAGTCATACATCTAATATGTTGTTAGTTTAGTTCGAGGGTCTGCAGTTCGCAGGCCTTCAGCTAAGCTCACTAGTCCAAGCTTAACACGACTTAAAACTGATATAATAACTGATTAATAACTAAAATAAATAATTATGAATAATAAAGTGCAAAGCGATCAAGCTCAATATGAACTAGAGTATAATACATTATATGAAATGTATGAACAAGATACTCAAGCTGCAGTCTATGATGTTATGGAATACATGACAATGATAGATAATATCAAATTCCAATTAAAAGCTTATGATGAAAAATTAATTGAAGGAGATGATTTAAGCCAAGCAATAGAAGAGATACTAAATAAGCTGTAACTCATACAAACCTGATAACCCATAGTACCTTTGACTTGATCGGCCCTCGTGGCACCGCAGGAATACAGGGGAAGGGGCAGGTGCGTATAGCATGTATAGCAAAAATGAGTAGAGTAAGCCGAACCTAATACGAATAGTAATTGATATAATAAGTGAATTTAAATTAATAACTAATAAATAATAAAATGAAAAAAATAACATTAAATGAATTTTACAAAAGAAGCATTGCAAAGAATATAAAAACAATGCGAGGACACGATGGGCCGTCACAGGAATGGGATGTATACTTTGATAACAAAAAGATATGTAACTGTTGGGATGATTCATACGGAGGTGAACTACAAGTCACAAACTACGACGGACAAAGTATAGAAGATATATTTAATACAATAGATAAAGAATCTACATATGATCCAGATTATAAATGGCATACTTCTCTCGACTTAATAATGTATGAAGTTAAAGCTAAAACTAATTGGGCTAAAGATCAAAAGAAAGGTGTATTAATAGGATTTAATAAATCTAACTACGATATAATAGGTTATAAGAAATCAATATTAGATATGCTTAGAATATCCTTAAACTATCAAAAAGAATATATAAAGATATTCACTGAAGAATTAAATATGGAAACTGATGGTAAAGTACTTAATTGGGAATACCTTGAGGCATGTGAAATTAATGTTCCTGAGAAATACAGATGGAATAGAAGTGAATATGTTAAAGCTATAAGAAGTTAATAGTTAGTTTTTAAATTAGTACTCGACTTGGTGAAAACTGAGTTGAGTATGTATAGCATGTATAGCAAAAACGAGTAAGGTGGGCCACTGTCCTACTCGCTTCGCTCGCATACTTTCCTGGACCGAGCACGATTCTATACTGATATAATAAGTAAAAGGGTGACAGTAGGGTGTTATTATTTATATTATACTACCTAACGTCACGTTTTTACACTTTACTCACAGTAAGAGAAGAAGCTTAATACCTGTACACTACTTATCTGTACTTAAACAAAACTACTACTTTACTATTACGGGTCTAATACGAGTTTACAATGATATTATAAGTGAATTTAAAATAATAATAACATGAAAAGTAAAAAAGAATTAATACACTACATAGATTGGGAATTACTAAGTGAAGATTACAACTTAGAAAGTGGAGAATGTCCACCTGACTTGCATTTTGCAATAGAAGATTTACTAGAAAAATTTATAAGAATAAATAAGTAAATATGAAAAATAATAGAAAAATAACAGTTGGGTTTGATACAGTAGAACCTATAATAGTATTAAACAACTTCTCTGAATACAATATCAAATTGGTAGAATTTCAGAAAGGTGGATTGCCTCTAAATTGGAATTCAAAACTACTCAAAGCAAATAATTTTGACTTTTTAGTATTCGAGGGAATGTATAGAGACATGGAAGAGTTTTATAATAGTTTTTATGAAACTGGAGAAAGTTTTGAAGAATACTTTAATGATGGGTGGGAATAAAAAAATGAGTCAAATACGAATGTATAATGATATAATAAGTGAACTAAAAATAATAACATGAAAGATTTAAAATTAATATATAATGAAATATTACTATATCAAAATGGTGATATAGGAAGTGTAGACTTTTGGAATAATATAGACAAAATTCAAGAGAAGAGTAAAACCTTACATAACATAAATTTATAATATGAAAATAGAATTTAGACAAGCACAGGTAGGTACATTAGTAAAATTTCTTTACCAGTTAAAAAGAGTAAAATCTGGAAGAGAAGAAATACAAATTGAAGAACTAATCAATACGATTATGTTTGGTAATGAATTTATGGATTCAGAAGACAAAGGTGAACTTAAAACATATACAGAATTATGATAGTATATAGAGATGGTAAAGATGTAACCAGAGAAGTACTCGACCGTTCATACAAAAGAATGGGATATAAAAAGGTAAATGGTAAACTTGTTAAAATAGACAACGAGCCTGATACGAAACAGTAATGATATAAATATAAATTAAAGACAATGACAAAACAAGAATTGCAAGAATTACATAACGCTACTTACAAGCCAAGACCTCAATGGTGGATTGATAAGGTGACTAACGCTTACTTAAAAGCTAAACAAGAAGAATCTAAAAATTAAATATATGATATTAACAATATTAAATTTTATGGACAGTAAAGTATATCAAAAAGATATGACTGAAGAACCAGACTGGAATGAGGACTGGAAGCATGTAAACTATGAAGAGTATTTAGTTAAATATGGGTTTAGTTTAAGCAATATAGAATGGATGGCGAGAAACGCCGATGAAGGAATAACGCCAATTGAAAATCACGGGTAATGAAAAGATTTGATAGACATACTCAGAATTTAAGAGAAATAGACGGTAAAATCTACTCTTATGATACACACGTAGCAACAATAGTGCGTGACACTCAATTTGAAGATGCACATATACTTCAACACGGGTGGTGGTCGGTGACTACACAAAGACACATTAATTATGTGGGAAGAGAATATAATTTAAAAGTAATAAAAGATTATGAAAAGTGTGAATACTGTAATAGTAAAGAAGTAACATATAATCAATTAATAATGGATAGTTATTGTGCTGATTGTGGCCAATGGCAAGAAAGTGAAAATTATGAGCAAGTATAGAAATTTAGCAGAACTTAATAGACTCAGTGACGAAATGTTTGCAGAGTTTGGATTTCATTCATTAACAGATGAAGAGAAAGAAAAAGTATTAAAGCATTACATAAGCAAATACGTAGACGATGGAATGGCATCAAAATAAAATAGATAGTGAGTGCTACAACTGTGGTCACACAATATTAACATCAATTGTAAGTGATGATATATGCGGTGATATATGCCCAAGATGCGGTGAAGAGCAGATCGAAGCTGACACGATTGAGTATTGATATAAAAATAAATTATTAATATGAAACATTATCCAACTAAAAAGCAATTAAAAATACTTGACTCTACTGAATTAATTCAAATAATTCAAGAGCTCAAAGGTGAAGTTAAAAGAATGAATAAATTTACATACTGGACAAAATTAGATTAAAATGACAAGCAATAATATAAGTGAGTGGCTATCTGAAGCAGAGCAAGCCGCTAAAGACTACCAAAAAGATTGTATTGATACGATCGTTACTGATATAAATTGGGAACTAAT